>Ga0208894_1000425_pt1 | contig 31727 bp, 24 predicted proteins | sample ETNtaG_12_FD_185752 | JGI IMG/M metagenome (GOLD analysis project Ga0208894, IMG submission 185752) | Marine microbial and viral communities from oxygen minimum zone, Eastern Pacific Ocean - ETNP201306SV49 (SPAdes) (version 2) | ecosystem: Environmental > Aquatic > Marine > Oceanic ...
AATGTCGTGGGACATTCCCTCCTCTCACGAATTCGCCGGAGACTCAACGCCGTGCGAGCCTCTGTTGATCATTTTATTCTGTTACGCTGTGTTCAAAGGAAAAGTTCCATAGGTTAGATATATATCCTTGACAATGATCTATATTTTTTTCTGCCAGTAACATCGCTTCATAAAAGCCCTGTAATAGGGTCAATTACGTCATTTACGTGGTAATGCCGTAGCGTCACCCCGGTTTATCCACCATAATTTTGATTATGTTACTGCCGAAAAATAAGTTCTATTAGGATACTGCCAGTATTAAAAAATTTTTAATATTTATCTTCAGTCCGCTTCTACTTATTGCCAGCGATTTGGTTGTGGACAAAAACGCCCTGTCACAGTATCAAACAGATAACTTCCTTCGATTTGATCCTTTTAATTTCAATAATCAAACACCACACAATAGCGGTTGGATAACTCCTGATACCATTGATCTATCAAATAAAGCTGTTACCTTGGGTTCAACTTTTACACAGGAAGTATGGATATTTTCGGACCAAAATGGATACAATACACAAGAGGTTATAGGTTATTCACCGTCAGACAATAATAATCTATCACCTTACATTAGGACTCACGATTACGGTAAAAGTATATGGTATGGATTTGGCGATGGTTCAAATTGGTACAGTGTAGTTGTAAACGATGTTATTTCAACGCCAGGCTGGTATCATGTAGCTGTAACCTTTGATGGCAGCGATTACAAATTATTTGTTAATGGCAGTGAAGTTAATAATTCTAGTATTGCAGCAGGTATTTCTCCAATAAATACCCCTGTTAAATTTATTGGAACAAGATTTCAGGGTAAGATAGATGAAGTTAGAGAATGATGAGAAAATCAATTTCTATTTTACTGTGTTCAGTTTCAGTTGTTTTCTGCGAGCAGGTCAGTGTGGATACTTCTGGATCAGATAGTTCAGGAGATGGTTCCGTGACCAGTCCTTTCAGGACAATTCAGTTCGCCATCGAACACAACAATACTTCCAACGGTGATATCATTCTTGTTGGACCGGGGACTTACACAGAGAACATCAATTTCAGAGGTAAGGATATAACTGTAGGATCTCTTACGCTTACTACTGGCGATAAGAGTTATGTATCCGAGACAATTATCGATGGTGGTTCTCCATCTAATAGTGATAGTGCGTCGGTGGTTACTTTTATTGGTGGTGAGACCTCATCAGCAAAGCTTGTGGGCTTTACCTTACAAAATGGGAATGGATTGATGATTAATGGTTCAAAATATGGAGGTGGGATTTATACTAAATCTTCGAGTCCATCCTTAAAACATCTTGTAATAATCAATAATGCTAATTCTACTGGTGTAACCGTTTTATACGGAGCAGGTATTTATTTTAATACTAGTGATGCAATTCTTGATAGCTCACTAATTAGTAATAACGGCGAATCCAATGTTGGTTATGGTGGCGGTATTTATATTGGCAATAATAGTGATCTATTATTGGATAGCGTTAAGGTCAATAATAATAAAGCAAATTCAGGCGGTGGAGTATTTCTTCCCAAAAAAATAAAGAAAGCTAATCCTGTTTTTAAAAGGGTCGAAATTATTTCAAATGAAGCAATTAACGGCGGTGGAGTGTGGGGTGGTGGAAAATCTGGTCGTTTGAAAATCTATAATTCTAAGGTAGCAAATAACATTGCTACTGGTAATGGTGGCGGTTTTTATATGATACATGCTACAAATCAAATTGAGCTATATGATATTTTAATTACTGGAAATTCTGCAGCCACCAAAGGTGGCGGAATATTTGTCACTGAAGCAAAGCCAAGGATTGAAAGATCATTGTTTGTACGTAATACATCAGTATATGGTGGCGCTATTAACATTGAAGGATCAAATGCGGAATTGAATCTTATCAACCCAATTTTTTACGGGAATCTTGCTAAAGAGGGGAGTCTTGGTATAGGTAATGGCAGTGTCATTTATGCTAATTCACAAGCCGTGGTAAGAATCTACCATTCTACGATATCAAAGAATACCGCACCTGAAAAAGGAACGCTATATTCAGATTCTGGGTCAAATATTTATTTTTATAACTCTATACTATGGAATAATGAAGCATCCGAACAGGTGATTTTTGGAGGCACTGGAACTGCTGCAGGTAGGTTTGAGGCCAGGAACTCCATCATGCAAGGCTTAACAACTATAAAGATATCGGATAATAATGATATCATCGACATTGACAATACAACTTTTGTAACTGATCCGTTGTTTAATAACCCTACGTTTGATGACTTTACATTGAAGAATAATTCACCAGCCATAGGCTATGGGACTAATGATGTTTCTTTTTCACCGAATTCAACACCGGTGGGAGTGGATTTCAATGGTAATTCAAGACCTACGGACAACAACCCTGATATTGGGGCCTATGAGAACAGTCTCAATTCACCTGCCAATGCACAACCTCTTATGGACGGTCTTTCGGATATTGAGGTCGATGAAGATTCCGGTGAGAAGACAGTCAACCTTTCAGGCATTGCTGATGCAGACTATCATTCTGAACAGAGTATTACAATAACGGCCACAAGCGATGACACAACACTCATTCCTCACCCTACTGTCAGTTATACATCGCCAGAAGCCACCGGTAGTATTGCATTTACACCAGCTCCTGAAACGCACGGCACGGTTAATTTAACCGTAAAAGTGAAGGATAGTGGTGGTAGAGCTAATACTGGCGTTGATACACTCCTGACTACATTTAAGGTAATAATAAACCCAAACGTGCCGAATAATTTTCAACATGTTATTACTAATAGCGGTGGCGTGGTTCAGGGTACGGCTCGGTTAAATGGTAGTATGGCATCAGCCGGTGATTGGATTGCGGCCTTTGATTCCAGCGGAAATACTGTAGGGTCAGCTCCTCTTGTAAGTTCAAATAATGACGTCAGGTTTGGTGTTGATGGTAGCAACTTTATTTTATACGGTGATAATTCGATAACAAGTGATATTGATGAAGGGATGAATCAAGGGGAGGATTTCACTCTAAAACTATGGGATGCCAGCCGTAATGTAGTTCTTGTTCAAGTAGACAGTACAGGTAAGCCCATAACACATAGCGGCTGGGCCAGTAATAATTTTATTCCAATTAATGGCTATGATGATCCCACTGCGATCTTTGACTTCTATTACAATGTGGACCCGGTGATTGAGGAATGCCTTGTTACACAATTCAATGAAGATACTGCCTATGATTTTAGTATTAATGATTTGAAATATTCAGATGAGGATGATATTGCCGATAGCAAGCTTAAACTGACGATAGCAGCGGGGGAGCACTATACCATAAATGGCGATACACTCCAGCCTGAGAAGAATTATAATGGTAAGATCCAAGTTCCTTTTCAGATAAGTGATGGACTTTCTACCAGTGCAGTTTTTACCGCGGAAATTGAAGTACTACCGGTGGATGATGCACCTGAGGTGAAGAATGCGATTGCTGATTTTATCATTCTCGAAGATGCCCCCAATACGTCCATTAATATTTCCAGTACATTTACTGATGTAGACAATGAAGACGGTGATATAACCAAGACTGTTACGGGCAATTCACCCAGTGGAAAAATTTCAACGTCTGTTTCCGGCGACACCCTCACTCTGGATTACTTGGAAAACCAAAATGGTAATGTGACCATTACCATGGAAGGGACTTCTAACGATCTGACTGTGGATACGTCATTTACCGTAAACATAAATGCTGTCAATGATCCCCCGGTGATTTCCAAGCAGGATAGCACTATTACAGTTTTAGAGGACAGTTTTATTGTAGTTAAATCTGATTATTATAATATAACAGATGTAGATGATGTGGCACCATTTTCAATAGTTATTCAGAAGGGTGATAATTACACTTTTGCTGGTGACACACTTTTTCCTGATTACAATTATGCGGGCGAGCTCAATGTTAATATTCAGCCGGATGATCGAAATCAATCAGAAAATTTGGGGCCTACTTTTTCAAGTAAGATAAGTGTTTTAGATAGAAATGACCCTCCAGATGTTACCCAAGTTGCAATTTCACCATCTATCGTGATTGCAAGCGATACATTGATCTTATCTTACATGGTTTCTGATCCTGAAGGTTCAACTGATACAACTGTATACATATCCTGGTACAAAAATGATGTTTTGGTTGCGGAAATGAATAATTCAAGAAGAATACTTCCAACACTGCTGTCTTGTGATGATACCTGGCTTGCTAAAGTATATGCTTCAGACGACGAACTCTCTGGTGATCCTGTTTCATCCAATAAAGTCATTATATGTAAAGTGAATACGCCTCCTGCCTGGCTGGATGTTTCCCCGATTGAACTAACGCTGTTAGAGGACAGTGATTCAGTGCTATTCAGTTTGGCTGATTACATTTCTGATGAAGAACAGGCTTTATCTCAAATAACATTTGATTCAGACAGCATGGATGTTTCCGGTCTGATAGGATCATCTTTTGTGAACGGTCATTTTTTGAGTTTATCAACACTCGTAGAAAATTATTTCACTCCCTATGATGAATTTGGAGTTTGGGCTGATTCGGTTATTCATATCTCAGTCTGGGTTGATGATGGGTATGATGGAGTTGACACAACTACACTCAACATCACAATTACTTCAGTTAATGATTCGCCCCAGATTACAGACGTTCCCAGCCCCACCATAAATAATGACAGCCTTTATGTTTTCATCATTGATTCTGTTAATTATAATGACCCTGATAATGACGTTTGCACATTGACTATAAAACAGGGCAATTACTACTCAATATCCGGAGACACCATTAAACCTTCATTGGATTTTTCCGGCACTTTAATCGTGCCCTTTTCAATCAGCGATGGTGAATTAACTGCAAATGATTCCCTTCTTATTACAGTTACATCACTAGGCATTCACTCTCCAGATCAGGAGATACCTTCCCAGCTACCTGAGCAATTTGCACTTCACCATAATTATCCCAATCCATTTAATCCCTCAACTACAATAAATTATGATTTACCTGAAAACAGTTACGTCAGGCTTACTATTTACGATATAACGGGTAAAAGGATAAGGACTTTGGTCAATCAGTCACAGACTAGTGGCAACAGGACAGTTGTCTGGGATGGAAGAGATAATTTTGGTCGCACTGTGAGTGGTGGTGTTTATTTATACAGTATTGAAGCTGGATCATTCAGGCAAACGCGTAAAATGCTTTTACTAAAATAGATAACCTTTTTTCATATTATTACAGATTTACCATAAAAATTTCATTCGATGAGAAAAACTCTATTATTATTTATTAGCCCACTTCTATTGATTGGAAGTGAGTTAATTGTTGACAACAAAGCTTTTTCACAATATCAGATCGATAACTATGCCTTTTTTGATGAATTTGATTATCATGGGGGTTTTGATGGTTATGAACCCAAGTGGACAAGTGATAGAATATTTTTGCCTGAAACCTTCCCAATTCTAGGTAATGCATTTACACTTGAAGCCTGGTTTTATGCCAGAGATTGGGGGGGTAATATAACAATAATTGGGACTGAGAGTATTGGTGATGGATCTGACATTGATGAACCTCCAATGATCATTTTACATAAGTCAAATTCAATTAAGTATGGATTCGGAACAGGCAGTGACGAAATAATATCTAATGTTAACAATGTGAGGTCTCCTGATACTTGGCATCATGTTGCATACACATTTGATGGAACAGATTCAAAATTATATGTTGATGGCATAATGGTTGACAGTTCTCGTGTTGCAGAAGGAAAGACCCCAGTTCAAAAGCCGCTAGATGTAATTGGCAAAAAGATGCGAGGGAAAATTGATGAGGTTAGAGTTTGGAGCTTGGCCAGGACTCAACAAGAAATCGAATCATCTATGGATGATATTTTAAATGGCGATGAGACTGGTTTAGTGGCCTATTATCCTATGGATACCAATAATGAATGGAAACTTATTGATCGTACATCAAATAATAATCATGCAACTATTAAGCATGCAGAAATTCGTCAAAGATACTATTCAAATTCTTGTCCATCTCCTGATGGCACTTTTGATTGTCCGTATCTAACAATTAACAATGCTTTAGATGATGTTCAGGCGGGAGATAACATTAAAATAATGGAAGGACGTTATCCTGAATTGTTGTTTCGCCACGAACTAAATCCGTCTTATGAAACAGAAGGACCCAAAATAACCATAGAAGGCGAAAATGCTAATGTAATCCTGGATGGCACAGTTTCTGCTAAAGCTAATTGGGAGCCTTATTCTCTCAATGGCCATAGCATATATAAAGCTGAATTAGATATGCATGATATTTCCTATCAAGCTGGAATAAAAGTAGACAGCATTTATGGTGTCTGGGTTGATGATAGGTTCATGATACCTGCAATGCCAGTCAATTTCAAAAACCCTACCGATCCAACAACAGGAAACCCTGATAATCCAGAGCCAGGTTCTATTTGGTCAATAGACTATACTGCTCCTTACGAGTACGCACTTAGGACAATGCCTATTTACAATCCTGGTGAGTTGGGAAATTTGGATACTCTCGAAGAGTGGTCATTCGACCCGCAAACAAATACATTATATCTTTATCCAGGTAATAATATGCCCAATCCTACAAATGTTCGAGTGCGCGTGAGATCAAACATCCTAGATTTTGCATATTCGGATAATCTTGTATTTAAAAACATCCATTTTTTTGCAGGTGCAATTTATTTTGAGCATTCAAGTTATATTACAGTAGAAGACTCAAAATTTTCTCATAGCTGGGAAGCGGGTTTAAGACATTACGAACTTGGTTTATATTGGAATTGGAGGGGTAATATTTTTCATGCCGGTAGAAACAATACCTTTAGAAATTGCATATTTCAATATGTTGTTGATGGTCATCCCTTTAAAATGATGGGTGTACTATATCCACTTGTAGAGAATGTATTATTCCAATATAACGATTGGTTTGTCAACACCACATTTTCTCCCTCAACAGCTGGTAATTGCAGGGAATGTGATAACCTTGACTGGATCAACGACAATAATATCGGGCCTAGTATTTGGAGATATATTACAGTAAATCATGTTCGCAACGGAGGTCTCAATCCTGGCTTACGTGGGTTAATGGAATATGTTAGAATTGAAAATCAATATATGGATACTGATGCTGGAGCAATTCAGAGGACCACTGGTAATACAATAAAGTCTACTACTCGTTTTAGTTGGATTTTCAATGGAAATAGGAATGGAATTCGTTTTGATAGTTGGTGTGCAGGGCATGACGGTATGATTCATAATGTCATCTCAGCTGGGCAAAAAAGAGGATACCGATTAAAAGGTGATAAGCATAAGCTATATCACATTATGGGATATGATACTTATAAACATGATATATCATTACCCAACCATAAGTATTGTGGAGAGCATGGAAGTGATGAAAGAGATAGTTTGATGACTAATTTTTCGGGCCGAGACCAATTCAACAATAAAGGGAACTTTAACAGTGAAATACACAATAGTTTAGCAGGGTGGTCTTTACAGTGTTATTCACCAGATTGTGGTGATCCAGCGGTAACTAATGGGTCACCATTATTGTCTAGCCCTGAATTCTTACTTAATACTTCAGGTATATGGTATGGTAGGGTATTTCCTACAGATAATAGAACATTATCATATTCTTTTCCACATTTAGAGCTTGAAGACCCATTTATTAATAACCGCGGAAGATCTGACGAACAACTCGTGGAAATGTTTGGTGAAAATCCGTGGTATAACGATCATGTCCAGAATTATGATTTTCGTCCCAAAAAAGGATCTGTTCTGATTGATGCTGGAGTTGTAATCCCTGGTGTCAACGATGGGCAAGACATAGATTTAAATCATCCGCCATTATATCCGGGACAAAATAGAAAATATATAGGCTCAGCTCCAGATATTGGCGCATATGAGTATGGCGATTCTGTTTATTGGATCCCAGGCTTCCGCTATGCCTACCCCAGCGTTCCTATACCCAGAGATGGAGCTCGAGATGTTTCAATGGAATATGGTCTGGCCTGGAATTATCCCTACAAGAAAGATTATTCAGGAACAACGGCTACAGTTACGGTAAGCGGTCCCGGTGTAAACCGGACTGTAAATTTTGATTATCCAAATAATGTACTATTTGGAAATTTTTTACCTGGACAAACTTATAACTGGTCCGTAACGGTAGATGGCATCAGCGGTGGAAACTGGACTTTTACTGTAGAAGACAAAGTACATCCATTAAATGATCGTTCAGTTGATATAACGGCCGCAGCTAGTACCCTTAATCCGATCCAGACAAAAAATTTAACTATATCAAATAAGAATCTTGCTTTTTTAAGATTTGATATTCCATCATCAGTCAATAAAAGCTATAGAATTAATCTTAATCTTGTTCCTGAAAAAGTCCATTCTCTCAATAGCGGAGTGATATTGTACAAATATAATTACAAAGGGTGGAATGAATCGTTCGGAAATGACAATATTGGTGTTATTGACCACAGTCTTCTAACTCCAATTGACACCCTTATATCTCTCGTACCAGATTCCATTCTTTCATTGGATCTGAGTAATGTTATACAATCAGGCGGAGAGCATTCTTTTGCATTGGGCACATCAGTTCAAGGGGATAGCTTGTCTTTTAATAGTAAAGAAAAATTGCTTAAAGATGGAATTCCGACTGACATTTATCTTGTTTGGTCTGGATTTGCTCCTAAAACAAGTGCCTGGCCCAGTCTTTCATTTACTCAGGATAGTTTGTCTGTCGCCTATGACATATCGTTAAATGAGGGATGGAACTTGATCTCTGTTCCTTTTGATGGTGTAAAATCTCGCCCGAAAGATATATTGGGTACTTTAATCAATAGCGATCAATTATTATATGTTTCAGGTCCGAAGGGTTATTACAGTCCTGATGATCCTTCTTCCACACTGGGTACTCTAAGCAGCAAGGATGGTTACTATGTAAAGGTTGCAAAGTCTGCCAATATAATATACTTCAGGGGTAAGGTATTAGCTGATGCATCAGTCTCATTATCAGCGGGTTGGAACCTGATTTCTTATTACCCTGATTACGATTTAAACATAGAAGACGCTTTTGCTGATCTCATTTCTTCAGATAATCTTCGATATGTTATAGGCTTTGACCAGGGTGCTTTGGTTTACGAGCCAAATGCGGCTGGTAGCAATACCCTGAATGTCCTCAAGCCTACCAGAGGATACTGGGTGGAGGTAAACCAAGCTGTGTCGAGTTTTTCATTCCCTGCTCAGGTCCAGGCATTTGGAAAGCTGGCTGTAAACCATCCCATTAGACATACAGAGGTTAAGCCGACACCGTCCTTTATGTTTTTAAAGGGTAAGATAACGGGAGAGTATACTGTAGGGGATGTGGTGAAGGTAGTTTCAGAGGGAGGGAAAACGGTTGGTGCGGTTGGAATAACTTCAGGTGGTATGCTACGTAATTCACCTGTTTATGGTGATGACTTTACCACAGAGGAAACAGATGGCTTGAAGGCGGGTGAATTATTAACATTTATTTATGATGGTGACACACTTTCATCTGAGATACAGTTCAACTCAATGTCACACAGGGATATTGAACTGGAATTTGAAGCACCTTTGCCATCTACATTTGCCCTTCATCAGAACTATCCCAACCCGTTTAATCCGGTAACGACCATTCGGTATGATGTTCCAGACAATGGTTTGGTTAGGATAATTATTTATGATCTAACGGGCAGAAAGATTAGGACATTAGTTGATGGGATTTCTACTCCCGGCCGATATGCAATTACCTGGAACGGTACCGATGACTTTGGGCAATCTGTATCCTCTGGAATGTATTTTTATCGGATGAAGTCAACTGATTTCCAATCAGTCAAAAAACTGATGCTCCTGAAATAAATAATTGATCAAAACAGGTTATTTTTGTGACCAGTTATGAAATTCTTCTTTGTTACATTGAAGCAATCTAGTTGTTGCAGGAGAAAGATCTGATGGGTGTGGTAAACCAAAAAACTGATATCCCCGGTCCAAAGAGTAATGAGTTGGCTGAGCGGCGGACGAAAGCGGTGGTGGATGCCCACTCATCGGTGGCACCTGTTTATGCGGCGAAAGCGGAAGGAGCGACTATCACTGACGTTGACGGGAATATTTTCATCGATTTCGCCGGAGGCATCGGTGCCATGAACACCGGACATGGAAATCCTGTTATCACTGATGAGATAAAAAGTCAGGTTGACGACTACCTTCACGTCTGTTTTACTGTGACCCCCTACGAACCTTACGTGGCACTGGCAGAAAAGTTGAACGCCATGACGCCCGGTGATTTTCCCAAGAAAACATTATTGGTGAATAGTGGTGCCGAAGCGCTGGAGAATTCTGTGAAAGTAGCACGGTACTGGACCGAACGTCCCGGAGTTATTGTCTTTGAACACGCTTTTCATGGCCGAAGCCTTATGACTATGGCTCTCACATATAAGGATATGCCTTACAGGCATGGATTTGGTCCTTTCCCCGATGTGGTCCACAGGCTCCCCTATCCTTACAACAGGGGTAAGAAGGCCATGGAGGAATTTGATGCCTTGCTTGCGGAAAAGGGCGAGGAGGCCTTTGCCGCTGTTGTTATAGAGCTGGTGGCAGGGGAGGGTGGTTTTATGACTGCCGACAAAGATTATGTGGTCCACGTCCGGAAACGATGTTCAGAACACAGGATTGTGTTGGTGGCGGACGAGGTACAGACCGGTTTTGGCCGAACGGGCAAAATGTTTTCCTGTGATTGGTACGACCTTGAGCCGGACATCATGGCCATGGCTAAATCCCTCAGCGGCGGTCTTCCCATGTCAGCCATCACCGGGAAGGCGGAGATGATGGATAAAGTTCACGCTGGTGGACTGGGGGGTACATTTGGTGGTAATCCTGCTGCCTGCCGGGCCGGGCTCGCTGCCATCAGTCTATTGGAGGAATTGCAAGCGAGCGGTAGGCTTGATCAGCTGACAACAGTTATCCCAGAACGGCTCCACGCTCTGGCGGAAAAGTCTCCGTTTGTGAATGAGGCTCGAGGCATCGGTGCGATGTATTCCCTTGAACTGTGTGATGGGACACCTGAGGCGAAACCGTCCAAGGAAAGGGCGGCAGAGGTTCTTCATAATTGCCTTCAGGACGGCCTAATTATGATCCTTTCCGGTACTTACGGAAATGTTATCAGGACACTTATGCCCCTTGTTATCAGCGATGAGGAACTTGATGAAGGGATGGCCATTTTGGAGAAGAACGTCCTGGCCCTCTCATGAATTTCTTTTCTAATCCGGCTCTAACAGTTTATCTCCCACGAATTATAGCCATTGGTTTCTTTGCGTTCGCATGCGAAAAGCCAATGGAACCTGCTGATCTCGTTCTACTCAACGGAAAGATTCTGACGGTGGATGAACAGCAGCCCGAAGCCGAGGCGCTGGCCGCCCGCGGTGATACCATCGTGGCACTGGGAAGCAGCAGTGAGATTCGGCAATATGTGGGTGAAGAAACAGAGGTCATCGATCTGGAAGGGTACCTGGCCATCCCCGGTTTTATCGAAGGACACGGTCACTACTATTCCCTGGGTGCATCTCTCATGGAACTTGAACTGCGGTACACCAATAGCTGGGCTGAGATTGTCAGTCTGGTTGCTCAGGCTGCCCGGGAAGCAAGACCAGGAGAATGGATTGTAGGGAGAGGTTGGCATCAGGACAAATGGGATCGCACACCGGAACCGAATATTGAGGGGCTCCCTTTTCACCACCAACTGAGCGCTGTTAGCCCCGACAACCCTGTTTTTCTGAGTCATACCAGCGGGCACGGTGTTTTTGTGAATGCTGCAGCCATGGAAGTTGCCGGTATCACTTCTCGCAGTGTGGATCCGCCGGGTGGTGAGATTGTCCGGGATGACAAGGGTGATCCTGTAGGAATGCTCCGGGAATCAGCCGCCCAGCCGGCGCGGGATGCCCTGGCTCGGTATAAGGCGGAGAGATCAGAGGATGAGATTGAGATTGACATGAGGCAGCAGGTACGCCTGGCTGCCCAGAATGCCCTGGAGAACGGCATTACCAGTTTTCATGACATGGGTTCAACTTGGGAAGAATTGGATCTTCTCAAGGTCATGGCCGAAGAAGGGAATCTCCCTGTACGACTCTATATGGCAATCCAGGAGCCTGCTTCCGAAATGAAAAGTCGATTGGATGATTACCGTATTGTTGGTTATGGTAATAATTATCTCACCATCCGATGTATAGGAGAGAAAGTGTTGGATGGTGCGCTAGGGACCCACGGCGGTTGGCTGCTGGAACCGTACACTGATCTGCCCAGAAGCTACGGTCTGAACGTAACCCCTGTCCCTGAGATTCGACAATCTGCCGAACTTGCTATCTCGCACGACTATCAAATGGCCATACAGGGGATCGGCGACCGTGCCGCCCGGGAACTGTTCAACATCTATGAGAAACAGTTCAGAGAACACCCTGAGAAAAAAGATCTCAGGTGGCGAATCGAGCATGCACAGGTAACCCACCCCGATGATCTCCCTCGTTATGCATCTCTGGGTGTAATTCCCGGAATCCAAGGCATCTTTGCCTGCTCAGATGGACCATGGGTGACCGATAGACTTGGTGAGAGACGAACAGAAGAACGGGGCTATATCTTCCGTTCCATGGTCGAATCAGGGGCCGTGGTGATGAACGGTACTGACCCTCCCGTGGAGGAGATCGATCCTATTGCAAGCTTTCACTGCAGCATTGCCCGCCAGCTTTCTGACGGTTCCATTTTTCAACCGGAGCAGAGAATGACGAGAGAGCAGACCCTCCGCTCCTACACCATCAATAACGCTTATGCAGCCTTCGAGGAAAACTTTAAAGGATCTCTTGAACTAGGTAAATTGGCTGATGTTACCGTACTTTCAAAAGACATTATGACAGTGCCCGAGGATGAGATTCTGGAAACAGAGATTGTTTATACCATCATCGGTGGAAAGATCAAGTTTAAGAAGAGTGATTAGAAGATGGACGGGCTGACAGATCAACAAAGAAATATTATCGAGAAAAATCCCAGGCCGTATTTGATAGGGACATGAACGTTTTGTCCAAGGGTGTCAGCTAATATTTCTAATACTGAGAACTTGGAAACCATGCCGGTGGTGATGCCGGGTAAGTGCTCCGGCATGGAGAACAATATTTGTAGCGGTAATCTTGTTCAGTTTAACAATTAAAGAATTAGTGAATGGATTCCTATTCAAATAACTTTCACTGTTTATTCAGGAGGATCGAATAATGAATAAATGCACTATTCTTCCATTCTTGCTTTTATCCATTGCATTTTCCCAGTGGACAAGAGATCCCGTCGCTAATACGCTTGTCGAGTCATGGGAAGAAAACCAGTTAAATCCCAAAGTTGCTGTCAGTTCTGATGGCTCCGTCTGGGTAGAGTGGGGAGATAGAAGAGAGTATCCCGATTATGAATACCGCGTCGCACAGTTTGATTTTTTTGGAAATCGCATTAGTGATGAGGGTGGATATATAATTTCAGGCGCTCATTCTTCCAGTATGGCGGGTAATATCTATGGTTTTGAGTCAGATAAAGACTCTGGCATTTACATGCTATGGGAGCAAGTGGTAGACAGCGAAACTACAGGTATACATGATGCGTTATTCTTGCAGCAAGTGAATCCAGATCTTGACCCGGCGGATGATCATATTGTCTTTCAAGATGGTGGCGTTTTAGTATCTGATCATGACTCAGATCGCAAACATGGAAGTTTGCTGGTGATTGACCGGGACAATGTTTTTGTCGGGTTTACCAGTACCGGGGGAATTGGATATAGAGAAGGGTACGTACAAAAATTCACTGAGGGTCGGAAGGAGTTTAACTCTGCAGTGATGGTGGCTAACAGCGGCACAGGTGCCAATGATGTGCTTAATATGATGCTAGTCCAGGGGCCGGATAACAGTGCCTTTATTATTTTTGTCAATAACGTTTCCAGTACTGATACTGAGGCGCTACGAGTTAACCACATTGCCAGCGACGGTACAATCACCGGAGGCACGGGTAGTCCATCAGGGCTGGGGCTAGGTACACTGTCCAACAAAAATAACTGGGAGATGGATGCTGTTTATGATGGCGACAAGGGTGTATATATCGTTTGGCGAAATAATAGCGATGTGACTGTTTATCAGCATGTTGCCCTGGATAACAACCAGCTGGTGGCTTCCAATGCTGCTGAGCCAATCGAAATCACTTCTAACACAGCTTCTTATGTCTATCCGCGCGCGGTTGGCGACGGTGATTTTAGCAGTGGCACCCAGGGTCTTATTGTTCTTTTTTACGATTACTATGATGATACTTCATACGGTCTATACTCATCTTACATAAGTGGACCAACAGCGGCACCTTCAAACCTTTTTCAGGTTACTGGCACCAGCAGATATGACTGGCCCTCCGGCCCAAGTCTTGCCGGGAGTGAATTTCATGAAATAACAAACACCCTTTTAGAAAAAGAGGCTACAGTTGCCTGGCGGGGTTCTTCTGATGGGAATCTCTATGTAAAAAAAATCTTTGTGAATACCGACGGGAATGTAGACAGCACAACGCCTAAGGTTCTCGTTCATGACAGATCCGGTGGATCCGGTGGGGAGGCGTGGTCGTACGATACTCCGGGTTCTTATAGGTTGGCCCATGACGGAGTCGGTGGCGCTATTTTGACTTGGGAGCAGGATAGAAACATCGACAGAGCTGCGGATATCTATATCCAGCAGATTGGTAACGACGGTATGCTGGGAGCGAATAATTTCACTCTCGTTCCCAATCTCCACGGGAATTTCCGTTTCATCTGGAACAGCCATGGTGAAATGACCCATTGGGACTTAGATGAAGGTACTCCACTTGGCCCTAATGGCGAGTGGCCGGCGGAATCTGGGGCCCATTATCTTTCTTATGGTGGTTTGATTGTCATGGGGTATGACGGTGATGACCTGTTGCTGGGTGGCATAGGTGGAGATGAAGAGAGTTGGATTCCAAACTCCTGGGGCATTAGTTCTCATGTTGAAGAAGGCTTTGAATTTGTGTCCAGATACATGATTGATCAAATCACTGGTCTGAGTGCAAAAGAAATCATTGTTACCAAGGATGGCGAGGATATGGTCTTGATTGGAACGAGCCTCAGTCACGATGGTCCTGATCCTTTAACGTTCGTCAGGGCCGGTTATGCCCTTGATTGGGACGTTTCTTATTCTGAGGATGTTGATTCTCCCGCTGAAGATGATCTTTCAGGTTCGGTGAGCTTTGATCTGGTAGATCCGATCAATGCCAACACCATTCCTGTGAAGGTAAGCTACATGTATGATGCTGACGGGGATGACGGTTCTTCGCCCGGTTATGTAGGTTCAGCTACCATTTTCGCAAATGAGATAGGTGCTGGTACGCACCTCTCATTTGACATGGATGAAGAAGACATTGAAGATGAAGTGTTGTTCGTTGAACGGCTTCAGTCAGAAACTGATTCTCCCAATGAGATAGCTCCATCCAATTATGGTGTAATACAGGTATCTGGGGCTGTAGAACTTGATCCTGGGGACGAAATGAATTTTATTACTGTTTTGATGGCTACTGACTCTCCCGATGGTTTCCAGTCCATGTTGCAAAGTTCGCTGACCTATGTGGTGCTTGCCGGTATGGATGAATTCACTGCTGCAGTACATGAGCCGGTTCTATTGCCGGAAGAGTACGCTCTTCACCAGAACTACCCCAACCCCTTCAATCCCGTGACCACTATCAGATATGACCTCCCTCAATTCTCGCAAGTGGAATTGACGATTATAGATTTGTTGGGGCGGAAAGTGAAGACACTGGTGAATATGAAACAACAACCTGGAGTCAAAACTGTCATGTGGGATGGAACGGATGAGGCGGGAAGACAGGTGAGTGCTGGGATATATCTATATCAGATCAAAGCTGGGGAGCTTGAAAATACCAAAAAGATGGTGCTGTTGAAATAACCCCCATTAAATTATTTCACATGATTCACCAACAGCCTGTGAGTTCATTCGATTAGCTAGCTTCCTTGCTTCTTACTTTCAGATACTTTACGGTTAAATTTTGACCGTGATGACCACTGAAAAGCCAGTCAGCATCAAATTTCCCTCGCTGTCATACGACATTCTTCCATTTGACAAACACAAAGAATAATCACAAATATAATAATTGGATAAAATTGAACCGTAGCAATTACAGAGAAGGAAAAGACAATGCCTAATCGAGAAAAATCCCAGGCCGTATTTGACAGGGCCATGAACGTTTTGTCCAAGGGTGTCAGCTCAAATTTCCGCTACTGGGGTCCTGATTCCACCCCGGTAGTAAAGCGGGGAAAAGGTGCCAAAGTGTGGGACGCCGATGACAATGAATATATCGATTACCGGCTGGGATGGGGTCCCATAATCCTGGGTCACGCTGATGACAGGGTGAATGAAGCTGTTGCCAAAGCCGTTGAGAACGGTACCACTTTCGCCGCTACCACAGAGCTGGAGGTGGAGGTGGCGGAAAAGCTGGTACAGATGATACCCGGTATGGAGATGCTTCGGTTTACCAACACAGGCACGGAAGCCACCATGCACGCCCTTCGGGTTGCCCGGGGTGTGACTGGGAGGGAAAAATTCATCAAGCTGGAAGGGCAGTATCACGGTGCCCACGATTATGTACTTTTTAGCACTGCCAGTTCACCTTTAGATAAAATGGGCGAGAGGAGTTCACCCGTTCCGGCGCAGATAGGTTCCGGCATTCCCGCCAAGATCAAAGAGTACCTCCATCTGTTACCCTTCAATGATTTTGAGGCGGCGGAAGAAACTGTGAAGAATCATCATGAGGAAATCGCTGCCATGATGATTGAGCCGTGTCTCGGCAATATTTCCGGTCTGGAACCGGTAGAAGGGTACTTGGCCCATCTCCGGAAACTTTGCGATGATCACGGTATAGTCCTCATCTTTGATGAAGTGAAGACAGGTTTTCGCCTGGCCAACGGCGGCGCCAGAGAAGCCTACGGTGTAATCCCTGATATTTCCACTTACGCCAAGAGCCTTGGTAATGGCTATCCCGTGGCTGCTTTCGGTGGAAAAAAGGAGATCATGGATAGGATCGGCGGAGGAGAGATAGCTCACGCCGGTACTTTCGGTGCCAACGGTTCCAGCATGGCGGCAGCAAAAGCAGTGCTGGAAATTCTGGAGTCATCGCCTGTTCTTGATGATATGGCCAAACGGGGCGAGGTGCTTAAGTCGGGCATGAACAAAGTTCTCACTGATGTGGGTATTCCCCATCAGATGACAGGGCATCCCAATATGCAAGGTTTCCTTATCACGGAGACGCCGGCCAGTGAAGTCCGGGACCTGGCCAATCATGATGATAATTTTTACAATGCTATTATGGCCTACCTTTACGAAAATGGGGTCTGGGCAGAAATGGATGCCCGGGAACCGTGGTTTCTTTGCGAAGCACATACAGATGAGCTGATCAGCGAAACGTTGAACAAGTTCGAGGATGCTGTAATAGCCGTCAAGAACTGAACCTGTGAACATAACCCCCCTCTGGACGGACCAATACCCAAGGCCCGACGATTTACCGATCTCTTCCGACCTGCCATCTGAAGTAGATGTGGCAGTTGTGGGAAGTGGCTATACGGGACTCAATGCTGCCAGGGTGCTGGCGAAGTCAGAGGCGACTGTGGCAGTTTTTGAAAGGAACACTATGGGATGGGGTGCCAGTTCACGGAACGGTGGTATGGCAACACCCGGCCTGAAACAGGGCATTTCCACAATCTACAAGAAATACGGTGCTGAAAAAGGGATGGAGTTCTGGAAAGCGTCTGTGGATGCCATAGACCTTATTGAAAATATCGTCAATGAGTACAATATAGACTGTGACTGGGCCCGGGTGGGTCATGTGGCTCTAGCCTCCAAGAAGTCTCACGTCGCTGAATTAGAAAGTTATGCTAACTGGGTGGGGAAGGAGTTTGGCCACAAAAAGCGAATCATTCCCCGTGATCAAATAAAAGATGAGATTGGATCGGAATACTATTACGGTGCCATCTCGGATGCGACCAGTGGCGGCATCCATCCGGCGAAGTATGTTTTCGGCTTGGTGCGAGCCGTGGGGAACCTGGGCGTTTCATTGTTTGAAAATACAAATGTGGAATCTATTGAAAATAAAGTGACTGATTTTCACATTGTCACCTCTCGGGGAGACTTGAAAGCGAAAGAGGTGGTGATGGCCACCAACGGCTATACCGACAGCACATTGCCGGGACTGAAACCAAAGGTGATCCCTGTAGGGAGCTACATAATTGTGACGGAACCCCTTTCGAAAGAATTGCAGGATGAACTGAGCCCTAAACAGAGGATGTATTATGACTCCAAATGGTTTATCAATTATTTCAGGCTGACGCCTGATGGACGTATGCTGTGGGGCGGACGTAACGATTTGAGTGTTGATCTGGATTTAGAAGAAAGTTCAACAATCTTAGGTAGGGAAATGCGAACTGCTTTTCCTCAGCTGGAAGGTGTCCCTATAACTCACTCCTGGTCCGGTCAGTTGGGAGTCACGTTTGATCTTATGCCTCATATAGGGAAAGTGAATGGTGTCTGGTACGGAAACGGCTATTCGGGCCACGGCCTTTCCATTGCGACTTACCTTGGTACGGAACTGGGTCTCCTCATTTCAGGTCAGAAGGAACGAAGTCCTTTCCAGGAAATCAGTCACCAGACAATGTTCTTCTACCGGAACAAGCCGTGGTTTCTTCCTATGGCAAGCCGTTATTACCGTTTGCTGGACTGGTTACCATAAAAGTTTCATCCGCTTTCCCTTGAGAAAGAAGCGGTGAGTTAATAAGTTCAACGATCTCAGTTTTTGAATTCAAACACAAGGTTCTTATACAATGAGTAAAAAGAATGGTAAAGCTTTGAAATCCCTGGCAACGGCGGACAGGGACGCTATCCTGAAAAATGCCACTTCCAAAGTGCGGGACTACGTCTCCCTTCTGGAAGAACAGATCGAACAATTGAGCGCAATCGGGCTCGCCCTCTCGAAAGAGAAAGATATGCCCATACTGCTTGAAATGATCCTCGAAGAGGCAAAACGGATCACCAACTGTGACGGCCGCACACTCTATATGATGGAGGACGATGAGCAGCTGAAATTTGAGATTGTACGGACAGACTCCCTCAATTTCCACATGGGCGGTACCAGCGGTGAGGAGATCCCTTTCTATCCTGTAAAGCTCTACCTGGAAGACGGCAAGCCGAACCACAGTATGATCGCCGCCTACGCCGGCCTGACAGGGGAGACCATCAACATTCCCGATGCCTACAAAGCGGAAGGGTTTGACTTTTCCGGTACCAAAATGTTTGATGAAAAAACGGGTTACCGCTCAACATCATTCCTCACGGTGCCGCTGAAAAATCATCTGGACGAGATCATCGGCGTTATCCAGCTGTTGAACGCCCAGGATCCGGGGACGGGAAAAGTGATCCCGTTCTCCGAAGATGCACAAAAGCTGGTGGAATCGCTATGCAGCCAGGCGGCAGTGGCCATAACCAACAAGCAGCTTATCGATCAGCTGGAAGAGCTGTTTGAATCGTTTATCAAGCTTATAGCCACTGCCATTGATAAAAAATCGCCCTACACCGGTGGTCACTGTATCCGAGTACCCACTCTAACTATGATGCTGGCTGATGCCGTAGAAAAAGTCGAGTACGGTCCTTACAAGGATTTCAGTATGACGGAGGAAGAGCGGTATGAGCTCTACATCGCCGGGTGGCTTCACGATTGCGGAAAAGTAGCAACGCCTACCCACGTTGTGGACAAAGGGACAAAGCTGGAAACTATCTTCGACCGGATCGATACCATCGATACCCGTTTCGAGGTGCTGAAGAGAGATGCCAAGATTGACTATCTTCAGAAACTGATGAACCAGAAATCCCCCAGAAACGGCGAGGCAAAACAGCTAGAACGGGAATACAAGGCGAAACTTCGCAAGATCAGGAAAGATCAGAAGTTCATCCAGGAGTGCAATATAGGCGGTGAATACATGGCGAAACCCCTCCAGGAAAGGGTCATCGGCATCAGTAAATACCCCTACAGGCAAGATGGAAAGAAACAGTCGTTTCTCTCCCATGAAGACGTTCGGAACCTCAACATTCCCAAAGGGACACTGCTTCCTGAAGAACGACAGATTATCAATGACCACATTGTCATCACTATCGACATGCTGAACCAGCTCCCGTATCCGAAACATCTGAAAAACGTGCCGGAGTTTGCCGGCGGCCACCATGAGAAGCTGGACGGGACAGGTTATCCCCAGGGATTGGCACATGACGATATGTCTCCGCAGGCGAAGATTATGGCCATTGCCGATGTGTATGAGGCACTTACCGCTGCCGACCGCCCATACAAGGATGGTAAAAAGATATCCATGGCAATGCGGATTATGGGATTCATGCGGGATGACTACCATATTGATCCGGACCTCTTCGAAATTTTTGTTAAGGAGGGTGTCTACCAGAAGTATGCCGAGGAACATGTCAAACCCACTCAGATTGATGAGGTCCAACAGGAAGCACTTCTCGGATGAAGAAAAAGTACCTTAAATCCCTGGACCGGTCCGGGCTTAAAGAGTACCTTTTCGATGAATTCGAAAAGGTTTTGCCCGATGAGGAGTACGGCATTTTTGTCATTACAATTCTCAACAAAATTCGTACCGATTACATCATTGAGAGATTGCTGGATGTGGTGGAAGGGTCACACAACAGGTCCAACGGACACGTTCTCAAATCGTAAGGAAAGTCAGGACTTAGCTGACAATTCTCATGGGTGCTGAACCACTACTTTTTCTAGTTATCGTTACCGGGGCGCTTGTCCTGTTCGCCTGGGAACTGTTCCCTATGGACGTCACCGCCCTCGCGCTCCTTTCTATTCTTCTCCTGACGGGTTTTCTAACACTAGATGAAGCTGTATCAGGCTTTAGCAACAAAGCGGTGCTTACCGTTGGTCTCATGTTTATTCTCAGTGCTGCCCTGGTGAAAACAGGCTTTGTGGAAGTTTTGGCGGAGCGCCTCAGCAGCTTCGGCCAACGGGGCTGGCTTGCTATCGGGCTGTTCCTCGTTGCCACCAGTTTAATCTCCGGACTCATCAACAATACAGCTGCCGTAGCCATTTTCATTCCGTTGGCCATACATTTGGGTAAGCGGTTTCAAATTTCGCCCTCTAAGATTCTCATGCCCTTATCTTTTGCCGGTATTTACGGCGGCATGCTCACCCTCATCGGCACCTCCACGAACTTGCTGGTGAGCTCCATGGTGGAAAAGCAGGGGTATGCACCGCTGGGAATGTTTGAATTCTTCAGCATGGGTTTTGTGTTTCTTGTTGTCGGCACAGTCTATAATGTATTCCTGGTGCCTAGGATTCTCCCTTCACGGGCTGGTATATCAAGCCTCACTGGCAAGTACCATCTTTCAGCTTATCTTACGGAATTCGAAATTGGTGAAGGTTCACCCCTCATCGGTTCAACCTGTCTGCAAAGGGGTGTCAACCGGAACTATGACATTACGGTCTTATCCATCATCAGGGCTGACCGTCACATTGAGACCGATCTGAGGAACCAGGAACTGAGAGAGGGGGATGTACTCATGGCCCGGGGTACACTTGAAAAATTTGCCCAGTTTCGTGAAGAAGAAAAAGTACTCATGCTGACAGATATAAAAATGAACCAGAACGAACTGACCAGTGGTGACAGTACCATCGTTGAAGGACTCGTTACACAAAATTCCAGTCTTATCGGAAACGCGCTGAAAGACATCAACTTCCGGAATAAATTCGGTTCCTTTGTTCTTGCGATCCGGCGGGAGGGAAGAACTTTGCGGGAAAAGATCGCCCGTATCAAACTCCAGTTTGCTGACACACTATTGATTTTTGTACCGAAATCCAGTTTTGCTTCTCTTATAAACAACCCCGATCTGGCCATTCTTCAGGAACACGATATTAGTCTCCATAAGGTGCGATTTTGGTGGTTGGCAATTGCTATTATTCCCCTCATTATGCTTTTTGCTGCTACTGGGATTGTAGATATTCTCCAGGCCGCCCTTATAGGAACAGTGATTCTCTTTCTGGTAGGTGCCATTACCCCGCAAGAAGCTTATCATTCAGTAAACTGGTCCGTCATTGTTATGATAGCTGCTTTCATCCCTGTTGGAATTGCCATGGAAAGGTCTGGTGCTGCTCACATTCTCGGTTCATCCATTATTACTTTTTCCGATATGTTTCATCCGGAATTAGCTCCTCGGGCTGCCATGTCTTTACTCTTTTTTGTAGCAGCGTTTATCACCTCCATTATGTCAAATAATACAGCAGCAATTGCCCTTGTTCCTGTCGCCTTTTCTATTGCTAGTCAAATGGGTGTAGATGTGAAACCGTTCATTTTTGCGGTGGCTTTTGGTGCGTCTACATCCTTTGCCACACCTATGGGTTACAAAACAAACCTCATGGTTTACGGTCCCGGTCAGTACCGGTTTTCAGATTTTGTGAAAGTGGGAACACCCCTTAATATTGTTTTTTGGTTGTTAGCCACGTTTCTTATTCCCGTCTTTTGGCCTTTCTGAACATTTCTTAACTTTATTACCACAAGGGATCAGATTGGCCAAACTTTCACCATCCTTACTTTCCGCTGATTTTTCCAACCTCTCTCTTGCACTGGATCAGTGCAAGGAAGGGGGCACCTCAATGGTCCACATCGATGTAATGGACGGACACTTTGCCCCCAACATAACCATGGGACCTGTGGTGGTTCAGGGGGTTCGGCGAGCCACAGATCAGATTCTGGACGTGCATCTCATGATCGAAAACCCGGATCGCTACATCACTGATTTTGCCAAAGCCGGTTCAGACATAATCACCGTTCATATTGAAACATGTCCAAAAGTGCGGGAAGTTTTTCAGCAGATTCGGGACGAAGGGGCCAGGCCGGGCATTACACTCCGGCCCAGCACCGATCTTGAAACGATAGAGGATACACTGGAAGATGTGGATCTGGTGCTGGTGATGTCGGTTGAGCCCGGTTTCAGCGGTCAGACATTTATCCCTGGAATGATGGACCGCATTGCCAAGGTTCGTGAATGGGTTGATAAGATGGAGAATGGCCGCCCCGAAATTTCTGTGGATGGTGATGTAAAGCTCCAAAACGCCAGAGAGGTGACCAATGCTGGTGCCGATATTGTTGTTTCAGGTTCTGGTGTGTTTGGCACTGATGATCCCGTTACCACCATGAAGGAGTTTGCAGCCATTGACGGATAAGAATATGAAAATACATTTAGCAACAGACCACGCCGGCCTTGAACTGAAAAATGCCATAGGAAAATATCTTACTGAAAAAGGTTATGACGTTACTGACCACGGCGCTCATGAATATGATGCCGAAGACGACTATCCCGATTTCATTTTTCCGTGCGCTGAAGCAGTGGCTACTGACCCGGAGAGTCGGGGCATTATATTAGGCGGCTCGGGTCAGGGTGAAGCTATGGCGGCCAACCGTGTGAAAGGCGTTCGGGCGGCTGTCTATTACGGTTCGAAAAAGGAAATCCCCAGGCTTTCCCGGGAACACAACGATGCGAATATTCTCTCCCTTGGAGCTCGGTATATATCAGAAGAAGAGATCTATGATATTATTGACCAGTGGCTGGCGGAACCATTCTCCGGCGGTCGCCACCAGCGAAGGATAGATAAGCTGGATCATGAAAAAAGGTGACATGCTTGTAGAAGCTTGAGTTTTATTAATTATTATTTTTCGATGGGCTCAGAATAACTTATCCTGTTTATCAGGGAACTTATCCAGCAGGTATTCTGCCAAAGCAGTAATGGTCAGGCTGGGGTTTACACCCAGGTTTGCGGGCACAGTTGAACCGTCCACAACATATAAGTTATCATAACCGTGAATCTTACCATTATAATCGATAACACCTTTTTCCGGTGTATCGGACATTATGCAGCCCCCAAGGATATGGGCAGTTGAAGAAGTATTAAACAGTACTTCAGGTAAGCAACTACCCGGTTTTCCGTTGATCTTTTCTGCCATTCGTTGTGCAAACTCGTTGGCAATTGGTATGTAAGAGGGGATTTTTTTGTCAGTATGCCTGTTAGAATTCATTGACCGGCCGCCCAGTCGCCACCAGCGGCGTTTATACTCCAGATTCAGGTAACTGTCGATTTTTTGCATAACCAGCAGGATTGTACTGCGCTGTGCCCATCCAAACGGTATAAGGAATCGAAGAAAGGTGAAGGGATGGCGGATGATATTTCCCAGAAAACGGAGCGGGCGCGGCCACGGTTTTCCCCCGCCAACCAGGAGGGTCGTCAGGAGAGCCATTGCATCGTGTCCCTTGCCGTAACGGCAGGTTTCAATATGCGTATTTTCGTCGGGATAGATCCCGGATGTAATAGCGATTCCCTTGGAATAGTCGATCTCTTTCGTATTCGCGAATGTACCCAGAAGCGCTTCGCTGTTAGTCCGGGTGACATTACCCAGCCGGGATGAGATATGAGGCAATGAACCATTCGCTTTACATTTATGTAGTAGTTTTACGGTACCCATAACACCACCGGAGAAGAATACTCCTCCGGCTGTAAAATTCTCTCTTTTTCCGAAAAAACCACTAACCTGCCTGGTTTTTATTGTGTAATCGTCGCCGGCGGTTGGACGTACGTCAACAACCTGCCGGTTGGGGAAGATCTCTACACCCAATTGCTCAGCCAGGTACAGGTAATTCAAATCCAATGTATTCTTGGCAGCATAACGACAACCGGTCATGCAACCTCCGCAGGAAGTGCATCCGGTACGGTCGGGACCTTTGCCATCGAAATAAGGGTCTGGTACGGTGACATTAGGCTCACCGTAATAGATACCTACATCATTTATATGGAATGTGTCCCCTTTGCCAATATCCGCGGCACATTCTTTCAGGAACTCATCAGCAGCGGTTATTTTCTGTGCTGGAGTAGCACCTAGCATACGGCGGGCTTTCTGATAGTAAGGAATTATGGTTGTCCGCCAGTCTGCCTGGCCCCAGGCTGGGTCATCCAGTACATCCTCAGAAGGAATCAACAGCTGATTGGCATAAACCAGACTCCCGCCGCCTACACCGGCACCGTAAAAAATGAAAACATCCTTGAGCAAGGTGAGAGCCTGAATACCGTAGAGTCCCATTTGCGGAAACCAGAGATATTTTCGCAGATTCCAGTTACGTTTAGGGAAATCCTTGGGTCGATAGCGCTTACCCTGTTCAATAACTGCCACCTGATAACCCTTTTCAGCTAACCTTAAGGCAGATACGGAACCACCGAATCCGGAGCCGATTATTATGTAGTCGTACTTTCTGTTCATACGAGAGAATCTACCGACAATTACTGGTTCAACTTAGATCTGTCAACAGTTTAAAGCGGTCTACTCCTCTTTGCATCTTGATGCCTGGAAACAGAGGCTGTCCCCGTTAGCTGGGATGTGCCCCGTCTTGTCCAAAATGCCGTCCAGTTTCAGGTTGCCGATGGTGGGGCCATCTTTGGTCACGGTTACCATCGTAACGTGATCAAAGGACATTACATTGCCGGCATTCTGACTACCCCCTGTTGTCCCCAGCATGATGTAGTCCCGTCCGTTCTTTATCGTGTGTGAATAACTGTGGAAATGACCGTTGAACAGGGTATAGGGACGATTGGAAAGTGCCGATTCGATTGTGGCAAATTCGGGGTCATTTCCCTTAAGCCAGACGGGTTTATGCATGAACAGAAATGTCCAATCTACATTTGGGTGCTCGGCAATAACTTTAAGGAAAAAGTCGGACTGTTCTTTTCCCATCTCACCGGTAGCTCTTTCAGGCATTTTCATGTATTTCATTTCCTTTACTTGTTCCGGTTCCATGCTGTCGCGCAATTCCAGATATTCGGCGCGGGCTTCATAAATCTCCTGCATCCGCTCATCAGAATAGTCTTCGCTGTCCAGGGCAAGGAACAGGACATTTTTGTAGATAAAGTGATAATACCGGGCACCGTACCGCTCCATCCAGACATCTCGCATGGTCAGGTTTGTCAGATCGTGATTGCCACCTACTTTAAAAACGGGAGCGACGGCTCGGGAGGCCCTTACATCGAAGGATTCCCATTCCTGTCGTAATGTTTCCCTGTTTTCAGTTCCCCCATCGATGAGGTCTCCTACACTGAGGATCAGTTCAGGACGCAAAAGAGAAAGCTGTGCCACCGCAACTTCGAACACCTTCTCACGCTCACCACTGTTCAGATCTGAAAATATGGCAAAAGTGAACTTATCCCCCGCATTGTCAAACCGATTATGCGTCCACGGTGTTGATTTTTCATTTAAATTGTGCTGGAAAGCGGTTGGGATCGTTCCTGAGCATCCCATAAGCAACAGCAGCGCAGCTGCAAATATTGTCTTGCGAAATACAATAGTCCTGGTATTCATAAACCGTATCTCCTATTTGAAGTCAATCACCACGGCAAAAAGCTTTTTCAGATATTCAGCTGAATCAATTTGATGCGCCCGGATTCGCCGCTCTTGATGGAGACCTGGGACTTTGTCACTTTAAACTGTTTGGCGATCAGCTCAATCACGGCTCTGTTGGCCTTGCCGTCTTTGGGCGGTGCTTTCACTTCCGCAATCCAGGTGCCATCCTGGAACTGTCTTAGACTGTTCTCCCGAGCGTTAGGTTTTACCTTCACCAGAAGTTTTTTCACCTCACTCATTTCTCAGCAGTTTTTCAGCGGTGTCTAAATCTTCCGGAGCATTCATATTGAAAAATTGTTTTTCAGGCATAGACACCTTATTGCATTCTACGGTTTCGACAAATTGATAAAGGCTGAGTTGGCCATTCGAAATGAAAGCTTCAACGGTATCAGCAAGTCTACGGTGATAAAAGGCGCAGGTTACTTGAAGGTGGGCATCAGACTCGGGAACTATGATATCTTTTTCACTGTCCCGGTTCTCCCAGATTTTTTCAAGCAAGCCGGCCGTCATCAGAGGTAAATCGCAAGAGAGCAGTAGGTTCCAATCGTGAGTGCTGTTTTTCAAAAGGGTGTAGAGTCCGATAATGGGGGCCTGACCTTCAAGCTCATCTTTCAGGAACAGCTTTCCCAAATCATCCGGCTGTTCTTTGCCGATGACGATTTTCTTTTCAAAGCGGTTACACGCCTCCCAAAGCCGGTCAAGGACGGTTATACCGCTCATGATAACTTTCCATTTGGGCGAACCAAACCGGCCACTCTGGCCTCCGATCAAAATACCTGCTGTGGCGGGGATGGAGTGAGACATTTCTTCAATAGGAAAAATACGAAAACGAATTATCGATCCCTTGAAATCATTACTGCTTGATTTTATATAAGAAAATTACTATATATTGGACATCGCATGGAAAAAATTGGGGGCTCCAATTATGAATAATGCACTTTCTGTAGAATTTTTGCAGCAAGCTTCAGATGTAATCAAGGTGCTCGGGCATCCTCAGCGTCTGAAGATTATTGAGTATCTAGAAAAGGGAGAAAAGTCCGTCAGTCAGATTCAGGAACATCTTTCCGTCTCTCAGCCCCTTGCATCTCAGTATTTACGCCACATGCACAGTCGTGGCATCGTCAAGTACAGGCGGGAAGGTACCACCTACTTTTATTCCATCGCTTCTGAATTCATTCATAAAATTCTGGATTGTGTTTCCGAATGCCAGCAGAAAGTTGAATCGGGCGAATGGGAACTGGCAATGTTTGGTACTGAGTAAAAAGGAGAAACAGGTATGACTGATTACCAAGAAAATTCACTACTGGACTGTTCCGGGATGAACTGTCCACTACCGATATTGAAGACGAAGAAGGCCATAGACGGCATGAACAGCGGCGAAATCTTGAAGATGATATCCACCGATCCGGGATCGATCAATGACGTAAACGCATTTACCAAGCGCACGGGGCACGAACTCATTGAGTCCATCGCTGAAGATGGCGATTACACTTTCTTTATTCGAAAATCATAAGATTACCTGAAATCTGATTACCAAGTAGGAGGTAACCATGAGTGAAACGAATGGACAACCAAAAAGAATGGCACTGATTGCATCCAAGGGGACGCTGGACTGGGCATATCCGCCTTTTATCCTCGCTTCCACTGCGGCGGCTATGGAGATGGAGGTAGGGATATTCTTTACCTTTTACGGCCTGACGCTGCTGAAGAAGAATATCGAGGCAAAAGTAGCGCCACATACAAATCCGGCCATGCCCATGAAGATGCCGTTTGGACCACAGGGGTTTCAGAATTTCGAATGGCCTATGCCGAACCTGCTGATGGGCAACATGCCCGGTTTCGAGACTGTAGCCACGTCATTGATGAAGAAGACGTTCAAGAACAAGGGTGTGGCCACCATCGAGGAGTTGCGTGACATCTGTCTGGAATCGGATGTAAAGATGATAGGGTGTTCGATGACCATGGATGTATTCGGTTTCACCAGGGATGACTTTATTGAAGGTATCGATGTTGGCGGGGCGGCTACGTTCTTAGAGTTTGCTGCTGGCGCTGATATCCAGCTCTTTATCTAATACAGGGGAGAACATATGAAAGCACGCCTATTGGATATGGGACAGGTTTCTGTCCTTCGGTCACAGAGTATCTATCACGGCCTAACAGCCGCCATCAAACCTAATGACGATCCCATTATCACCATGATGACGCCAAAGGATACTTACGTCTCAGTTGGACATTCACAGGAGACTGAAAAGGAGGTGGACCTTGAGTATTGTACTCAAGAGAAAATACCAGTCATAAGACGTCACGTAGGTGGCGGCGCCGTCCTGCTTGATAGTAATCAGCTCTTTTTCCATGTGATACTACCGGTTGCCCGTAGTGAACAGTTTGGCCTGCCGAGGAAGCTCGTAAACAAATTTGCTTATCTCGCCCGTCCGCCTATTCATGCGTACCATAAGCTTGGCATCAATGCCGCCTTTCGTCCCGTTAACGATATCCATGTGGAAGGGAAAAAAATTGGCGGAACAGGTACTGGTGAGATCGAGGACGGCCTCGTCTTTGCAGGTAGCATGATGATGGATTTTAATCATGCACTTATGGCGAAAGTCCTGAAAGTTCCCGATGAGAAGATGAGGGACAAGATTCACGAAACTCTCGAGGCGTATATCACTACCATCAAACGAGAATTGAGTAAAAGCCTTCCTGTAGCTGAAGTGGCCGAGGCGCTCGTCCAGTCCTTCGAGGAAGTGTACGGGATTGAGCTCATCCCCAGCGTTATCCAGGAACGAGAATTGAAGGAAGTTGAAAAGTTTGATGAGCACCTCAGTGAGGATGATTGGCTTCACAAAGTGCAGTTGGGGGAGAAGGAACATAGGGACATAAAGATTTCATCAAACGTTCGCATTCTGGGTGCTGCGCACAAGGCGCCCGGGGGAATGATCAAAGCGACAGTGAGAGTCGTTGATGAAAGTATTGATGATCTTATCATTACTGGCGATTTTGCTTTCTCACCTCCAGATGGACTCGAGAAGTTGAGCGATAAGTTCCGTGGCGCGAATCTTGATATGGAAGAACTCAAGACGAGAATATCATCTGCATATGAGGAAGAAACCGTCGATTTCGCCGGTGTTGAGATTGGCGATTTTGAACAAGTGTTTGCGCAATTAATAGCATAAAGGAAAACAGTGATGGATGACGAAGGAAAAGTAACGATCTTTGTAACTACGGGACCGGATACTCCCCAAAGATGCGCGACGCCATTTTATATGGCCAGTGTTGCCGCCGCCATGGACAGCGAAACGGAGATGATCTTTCAGATCGATGGTGTATTGCTCATGAAGAAAGGTGAAGCGGATGAACTTTACGCCAAAGAAGGTGGTAAGAAAATTATTGACTTCATCTGCGAGGCGAAAGAGGCTGATGTGGAGATGCGCGTCTGCTCAGCCGCCCTTCAGTTGCATGATATGACGGAAGACGATCTCATCGAAGAGTGTGACGGCGTGGTGGGGGCCGCCTACATGACCGACGTGGGGATGGAGAGCGATCTGGTTTTAACCTATTGAACGGGAGAAGAACTGATGTCTGAAGTGAAGAATTGCATGCTACCCACTGATCTGCTCTATCATGTTGAGAACAACGTATGGATCCGCCCTCACGATGACGGCACGCTTGATCTCGGTTTGACCGATATCGCCCAGACCATGGCTGGTTCCATCATCCACTGCCGCCCGAAAAAGGCAGGTAAAGTTGTTAAAAAAGGGAGAAGTGTCGCCATTGTGGAGAGTGGTAAGTGGGTCGGTCCTGTGAGGTCACCTTTCACTGGAGAGATCATAGATGCAAATACAGCAGTGGAGAGTGATGCTGCGATTCTAAACAAGAGTCCTTATAAGGAAGGGTGGATCGTCAAGCTGAATCCCTCCAACTTTGATGAAGACAGTGCTGAACTGGTTTCGGGTGATGAAGCCGTGTCGAAGTTCGAAGAATATATGAATGAGAAGGACCTTACCGAATGTATTCATTGCGAGGGGTTTGAAGGACAAGAACTGGAATGAGGTTTGTGCATAAGTGCAGAATCTTTCATTAATCCACTACTTCATTGTTCCAGTATTCCATCTTGGTATTGAGAAAATGACGTTGCGGATTTTTTCTCACCTTGCCTGGAAGAAACCTATTAATAAATGAGAGAAGCAAACCATTAGGGTTTCGTATGTCGATTTATAAAGATGCAAAATACATGGATGTTCCTTATGAAGAAAAGCTGAAGCTTTTCCAGGAAGTAAAGGATGACATGCGTTATGGTCAAAATTTGTATGGCTGCTACGAATGTGGTATTTGTGTAGCGGCCTGTCCATCCGCCCGGTTTTACGATTTTAGTCCCCGTGTTTTTGCTCAGATCATGGCACGGGAAGATGTGGATACTTTCTACGAATTACTGAATGATAATGTGTGGGATTGTTCTCAATGCTATTCCTGTACGTGCTGCCCGCGGCAGAACAGCCCCGGCGGCATTGTTCTCATGATGCGGGATGCGGCCGTTCGCGCAGGATTGCAGTCGGCAAAGGATGCTTTGCGGGCATACAGCCGCATCATTTATAAAATCATGTCCACCGGAACGCAGGTGACTCCGGACATGCTTCAACCGGACTTCTTCCCGGATTGGGGAACGGATGTAAAAGAGGTTGCAGAAAATTTGGATGTTTGGCGACGGGCCATTCCTCCCGAAACACTGCATACCACCGAACTGGCTTGGGATGTTAGTGAGAAGACAAGGCTGGAGCTCTACATGATCTGGAAACTTACCGGCAATCTTGAGCTCATCGAGAACTTAGATGAAGGGATCTTCATGATCCTAGAGGAAGTGATGGAAGAAATGCTTGATGAGCACGGTTATGACATTGACGATTTTGAAAACATTTTGGAAGAGTAAATAGGAAACTATATGGAACAGGCACCTGCAGTGCATACAAAATCAAAAACCCCCATGCGGGAGTTTGTTCGCAAAGGGAAACCGCCGACAGAAGATTATCGTGAAAAATTATTTGAACTGGAAGCCAAGGGCGAATTAGAAGTTCATCGTGTACCTGACCCCATAATGGAAGTGGG
>Ga0208894_1000427_pt1 | contig 31619 bp, 25 predicted proteins | sample ETNtaG_12_FD_185752 | JGI IMG/M metagenome (GOLD analysis project Ga0208894, IMG submission 185752) | Marine microbial and viral communities from oxygen minimum zone, Eastern Pacific Ocean - ETNP201306SV49 (SPAdes) (version 2) | ecosystem: Environmental > Aquatic > Marine > Oceanic ...
ATAAAGATTCGGCATTTGTTGTGGTTTTTTCAGCAATGATTTCTAAAGTGACCCCATGAATTTCTGCCAGTTTTTCCGCCACAAAACGGGTGCGGCCCGGTTCATTTGGCTTTCCTCTATAGGGAACTGGGCTCAAATAGGGTGAATCAGTTTCCACAAGTAATTTTTCCAATGGGAGCTCTTTTGCTACATCAGGCAAATGGCTGTTTTTGTATGTGAGATTTCCGGAGAAGGAAATATAAAAACCCAGATCTATGAACGTTTTAGCTGTTTTGAGATCGCTTGAAAAACAATGGGCAACTCCTGTTACATCCGGAAATTCAGACAAAATTTTGAGCACATCTGCATCCGCATCTCTGTTATGAAAAATAACCGGTTTTTGTAAGCGTTGCGCTAAAGCCAATTGTTCACGAAAAACGTTTTTCTGAATATCTGGTTCAGAGATATTGCGAAAATAATCCAGCCCTATTTCTCCCAATGCTATCATTTTAGGAAAGGTAATTAAATCTGCAATTTGGTCGAGATAATCTTCCGGCGCATCCTTGGCATCATGAGGATGAACACCGACAGATGCATATATATTTTCATACGTTTCTGCTAACCCCAAACATTTCCAGGAGTCTTCCATATTTGTCCCAACACAAATAAACCGATTTACATCTAATTCCTGTGCACGATTTAAAACAATATCTAAATCGTTTTTCAGATCGTCATAGAATAGGTGGCAGTGGGTGTCTATTAATTCCATTTATTTTCTTACAAAGTAAATATATAAATTAGCTTTACTAATAAACTTTTTTCCCTGACTCTACTTTCTTCCCATCCACAATAATCAATGACAGTTCTTTTTTTCTTGAAGCTGCCAAAAGCATCCCTTTTGATTCCACACCGCGAATCGTAGCCGGTTCCAGATTTGAAACGACAACAACCATTTTACCGATCAATTCTTCCGGTGTATAATGATCTGCTATTCCGGAAACAATTTGTTGTTCTTCATTACCCATTTTAATTTGAAGTTTATACAGTTTATCAGCGCCCTCTACTTTTTCAGCAGTTAATATTTCAGCTGTTTTTAATCCAAGTTTTTCAAAGTCTTCATAATTGATGAATTTCTCTTTCTCTTCTATTTTTTCTTTTTTCACATCAATTCGAGGAAACAATGGTGGGTGTTGTTTTAATTTTATTCCTGCTTTTAATCCGCCCCAATTCAATTCCCTCTTCGAAACAGACAATGTTTCTAATACAATTTCAGTCCTATGGGGCATGATCGGTTCTAACAATAATGTACCGATTCGCAACGCTTCCGCAGCTGTATATAAAACTCTGCCCGCAGCAGTCTTATCCTCTTTTACCAATTTCCAAGGAGCTTGCTGTTCCATGTATTTATTAACTCCACGTATAAACTGCAGCGTTTCTTCCAAGGCATCATGGATTTTCATTTCTTCAATCAATGTATGAATCGATGCGATGACTTTTTCAGCTGCATTTTGTATCACATTTTCAGCATCTGTATTTTCGCCGGGATTTGGAACAACGCTGTCAAAATTCTTTTCTATAAGTTTGCTTACTCTGCTTAATAAATTACCAAAATCATTAGCTAGATCGCTGTTGTAGCGTCTGATAAATGATTCCATAGTAAAATTGGCGTCCTGCCCCAAAACCATTTCCCGCATGAGATAATAGCGTACCGGGTCCACGCCATATTCTTCAATGAGATCAAGTGGATTGACCACATTTCCCAAGGATTTACTCATTTTCGAATCACCCATCAACCACCAGCCGTGGGCGAAAATGGATTTCGGTAAAGGCATTTTTGCCGACAGAAGCATCGTAGGCCAATACACGCAATGGGTCGTTAAAATGTCTTTACCGATCAAATGATACTCTGCCGGCCACCATTTTGAATATGAATCATCATTTGCTCCAAACCCTGTGGCAGTAACATAATTAATAAGTGCATCAAACCAGACATATGTAACGTAATTAGTATCAAACGGCAAGTCAATTCCCCAGTTTAATCTGGATTTAGGCCGGGAAATACATAAATCCCCGAGAGGATTGCGTAAAAATCCCAACACTTCATTCTTCCGATGTTCCGGTTGAATAAAGTCCGGATTATTATTTATATGATCAATCAACCCTTGCTGGTAGGATGACATTTTGAAGAAATAGTTTTTTTCCTTCAGTTTTTTTATGTCCCTGAAATCGCCTGACTCTGCTTCTTTTTCCGTAATGAACCGTTCCTCCGACACAGAATAAAGTCCTTCATATTCATCTTCATAAATATCGCCATTATCATATACAATTTGCAGAATATCCTGAACGACTTTTACATGGCGGTCTTCAGTCGTGCGTATGAAATCATCATTGGAAATATGGAGTTTCTCCCAAAGTTCCAGAAATCGTGGCGCCATTTCATCGCAATGGTCTTTGGGGTCAATACCCCTTTCTTCAGCCGCCTGTTGAACCTTTTGACCATGTTCGTCCAAGCCGGTTAGAAAAAATACATCCTCACCTTCTGCACGATGATATCGAGAAAGGACATCTGCTAAAATGGTTGTATATGCATGACCAATATGAGGTTTGTCATTCACATAATAAATGGGTGTCGTTATATAGAATTTTCCTGCCACCTTAGGCTTTTCCTTTTAAATAGCGCTGAATATCTAACAGCATATTTGTGAGCGTTAAAGGCATATAAAAATTTCTGTTTACAGATTCAATAGTTGTTTCTATTACAGAATTAACGGCTGTAAGGTTTGCATGAGGATAGGAAGTTGAGAATAATTTCAGTGCTTCTGCAAATCCATTTTGAGCTAATGGTGCATCAATATTTTGACGTAATCGGTATGATTGCTGAAACCAGGTTTGTAAGAGAAACAATTCAAAGTTGAATTCTTCGGGATTGCTTCGCACTTTTCTAGACATATTATTTATATATGCCCTCCAGTCATTTCCATTTGGATTCACGACTGATTCAATCTGGTCTTTCATTATTTTCAGAATGTCGTCTATTGGTCTTTCAGATAAAAACCGTGCCTTGTGAATATTGCCATCAGACAAATGGGCGTAAAATTCAGACTCCTTTGAACCGATACCTCTTTCTATCAAGTATGCACTTACAATATTTTGGTTGAGAGGTGGAAAATCAATTTGCTGGCATCGGGATTGGATTGTGGATAAAAGCATAGATTTATGATCTGTGACTAAAATGAGAACGGTTTTTCCCGGTGGTTCCTCTAAAATTTTCAGCAATGCATTGGCAGAAGCACCATCACCATCTGAAAGATAATGGGCATCAAAAATCAACACAGTCTTGTAACCATAATCTACGGATTTAAGATAAAGTTTTTTGCGTAATTCACGAATGGAATTAATCAGAATTCTTTTTGCCCGAGGAAGTTTGATCTTTTGAAATAGGTCTGTACCTTTTTTTTGCAAAAGGTCTGTCAATAACGAAGCATTATCATTACCAATTATAGTTAAAACATCAGTATTTTTATCAAAACTGGTTTTTTTGCGAGGCAAGGGTACAACCACATGAAGATGCTCGTGCTGTAGCGTGGTGAAGCGAATACAGGATGAACATTTTCCGCAAACTATTTCACTCCCCTGGCAATTCAATGCTGCAGAAAAGGCTAAAGCGATGGCTTCTTTTCCCGCCCCTTCCGGACCGCTAAACAAGTATGCACTGCCCACACGGTTAGACGTAAGTATTTTTGTTATGCGCTGCCAGACTTCTGGTTGAAAGTGTGTCGGGTTAATTTTCATTTTTTGATTCATCGAATTTGATCACTAATGCTTTTCTTTTAAACATGTTTTTTATTTATTTGGTTATATTGCTGTGTAAAAAACCTTTTATTTTTTCACCAACCATTTTTCCGGATCAAGTTTTTGGTCTTTTCCCCAAATCTCAAAGTGGAGTTTAGAGCCATTTATAGATCCTGAATCTCCCATATATGCAAGAATATCACCGGCTCTTACTTCGCTATCCACGTTCGTTTGGATTTTTGTAACATGGCTGTATATCGTGAAAAAATCACTACCATGATCAACTATAATAATATTTCCATAGCCCCGGATAAACGTAATTGTTGTAACAATTCCACCCATCACTGCAGTAATCGGTGTGCCGGGTTTTCCTTTAATATCAATCCCTGTATTATTTGTCGTTGTTTTAAGCTCTGGATTCCATTTTCTCCCAAATTTGCTGATTATTTTTCCACTCGCCGGCCAGGATAACTGGCCTTTAAGCGCCGCAAAGGATTTTGTTTTTAACGCTTCTCTCTGGCGGCGAATACGTTCTGCCCGTTCCGCTTTGGCTTTATCATCCTTAATTTTGCCAATCAATTCTTCCAGTTGTTTTACGCCTTCTTCTTTTTGTGTAATATATTTTGCCAATTCCGTTTTACTATTACGAATTTTTTCCAGTTCACGTTTTTTCTGTTTTCGCTTCACGCGTAAATCTGCCATTTGTTTTTCCCGCTCTTTTTTTAGACTGATACTTTTGCGTAGTATTGCTTCTACATTCAATTTCTTTTTACCAATATTTACTAACAATGAACGTATCTGTTTCTTTTGCTGTTGGTCAATTTGGGAAATAATTTTCTGATACTTTGTACGATAAACAGCCTGTCTCCAGGATGTAGAACTCAACACTTTATCAATGTCAGATAATGATCCTTTTTTATAAACATGGATGGCGCGATTTGCATATCGAATTCTTAATTCTTTTAATTCCATTTCATTTTCTGCGATTTCATTTTCCAATTTGTTAATTTCACCTCGTGCTGAATTTTCTTCTTTTTTCAATTGGGTAATTAATCGCTCCACTAATGAAATTTCTTCTTCAAGATTTGCAATTGTCCGAGTAGCTGATTTTTCCCGGTTTTCTTCAGAGCTTAGTCTGCCGCGAGTGGATTTTATTTCATTTTTCAGATCCTGAATTGCTTTTGATTGATAATTCAGTTCTTTCTGGAAATCCCGATCATCTGATTGGGCCCAGATAACCTGACTTATTAGAAATAATATGATTGTAATTTGCCTGAACATAGACTTTAAAAGTACCTAGTTCATCAATCTTGATACAAAGGATTTCATATCATTTAAATTGAACGTATTCTTGACTAGTCTTCTATAAGGTGTCTATTTTTGACCTTTCAACCCACAGGAGAGAAATGTGAAAAGTCCACTTTGGTCAAATATATTTAAAAACTGGAATTCGCAGGAAAGTGAAAAAGTCACTGCCCTAAAGCACGTTCCTGTCTTTGATGGTCTAAGCGATAAAGAACTGAATGAGATTGAAAAGCTCACCCACGAACGTACGTACCAGTCTGGAGAACATGTATTTAAAAACAAGGCGCCTTCCGAAGGAATGTTCATTATTATATCCGGCTCTGTCGAAATTTACCTGGAGAATACCGGGGACAAAAATATTCTTGCTGAATTAAATGATCGGGATTTCTTTGGTGAAATTGCACTCCTGGATACTGAACCAAGATCCGCCGGAGCCATTGCAACCACACCGTCTACCTTATTGGGATTTTTCCGGCCGGACTTACTCTCGCTCATGGAACGCAATCCTGCTTTGAGCAGCAAAATCTTGACTAATCTCGGAGCCGTATTGGCTGAACGCTTGCGTAAAACAAATGAACTCCTGCCAAAAAGTGATAATTAATGGATAAACAAAAAAATTATATCCAACTTATTTATCGATTAATGGTTGGACTGCTTGCTATTGGGTTTTTATATGTTATATGGCCATATATCTCATCCGTTCTTTTAATGCTTGTTTTTGCTTTTCTTTTTACTACTGTTTTGCTTTCCAGCGTTGACTCCTTAGAACGTAAAATTAGAAATCGTGGACTAAGTGTTTTAGTCGTTACAGTTGGATTAATTGCTGCCATTTCAATTTTTATAGGAAGCTTCGCTACGAATCTGGCTGATCAGGCCGGAGGTTTTTCCCAGCGGCTGGAAACAGAATCATTCATGGATGATTTCAACAGCTTCATTGATAAAACAAAAGCAAAATTACCGGATTTCGCAAAAGGCGGCGGGGAGGATGTGGATGCGGCATCAAAGCTGAATGAGATCGTGGGCAATGTAATGTCTACATTGCTAACTTTTGCGGGAGCATTAGGCAGTTTTATTTTTAATATGATAATGGTCATTATTTTCACAATCATCCTGTTATTGAATTATCATCAATTCAAAAAATCCCTGGTGGGTTTTATTCCCAATAAATATTTTGAGGTGGGACTCAGACTTATTTATAATATTGAACAGCAAGTTTCAAATTATTTAAGAGGTCAACTTTTGGCGGCAACAAGTGTAGCGATTATGTCCATTATTGGATTATATATTCTAAATTTCTTTGGAGCAAATTTGACACTTGTTATTTTTATCGGCATCATTGCCGGGTTGGCAAATCTGATTCCATTGGTAGGTCCTTTTATTGGCATGCTCATTGCCTTTGCTGTTGCGTTAATGAATAATTTGGGAAATGAAGCAGCTCAAGCTCATATGCTGTTTAACGCCATTCCTTCACCATTTTACATCTTGGATGTTGCTTTGATGTTTATCATTGTTCAGCAGGTTGATAACAATTTTATAACACCTCTTTTGGTTGGTGAAAGTGTTGGGTTGCATCCCATTATGGTTATGATTGCCCTGCTTATCGGCGGAACACTTATTGGTCCTATGGGTATGCTATTTGCTGTTCCGGCAGCAGGCATTATTAAAGTGATTGGCCATGAAATATCATTCGTGACCAAAAATGCTCATTTGCTTTAAGCGTCTTTTTCGATCTTGAATAAAATATAATCTTTAAAAGACAAATACATTTCTCCACCCTTCTCCAAAGGGTAAATCCACATTTGGATGGATGATCCATCATTATCTTTCTTTTCAATAATTTCTTTTGGATGACCCAGTAATGATTGAATATCAGGGACGGTCATTCCGACAGTTAATGGCGGAGTAGATTCTTTTACAATGGCACGTTGTCGAACTATATTCATCCGTTGATCAATTCTACCTGTCATTTCTCGATCTTGGTCAGCATTAAATTTGATTAACAATTCATTGAGTATTTTTTCATTTTTTTCACCCAAACCACCTGCCATTTCACTTGCATCAACCAGCATTTGGATAGCGGATCGCAATTCAGAATGATCCGATACTTTATTGGCCATTTCAACCAGATGTGTAGCTACTTGATACCGTAGTGTGTTTACTTCAAATTCCAAGTGACTATCTTTTTGCAATGCTTCATCCAAAAGCATTAATGACTTGCTATAAAAACCGTAGCTTAATGCTTTTTCTCCTTGTTGAAGTAAATGCCGGGCTTTATATAATGGAATTTTATCTTTTGCGACCGTTGAAAAATGTATGATCTTTTCCATCATAGTCACTGCTTCGTCTGCTCTGCCTTGAGCCGATAATAAATCTGCCTTTTCAATTTCTAGGATTGCAATATGGTCAAGTTTATCCTGGATCAGTTGCCGTATATCGCTATCAGCTCTTTTATACGCATCAAGATATCTTGAAATTGATTTTGAAAACATTCCCTTTTTCTCGAATGCGATCCCTTCCTCATAAAGCTGAATTGGAATTTTTTCTTTGCACAGAACAAGAAAATCCTCTGCTCGTTTACGATTAGAATGATTCGGGAAATCTTTCAAAAAAGTTTCAAAATGTTCATGGGCTGTAATAAAATTTTTGCGGTAGTAATAACTTTTTGCCTTATCCCCTATCGTTAATCTTCCACCATAAAATATGGAGAAAGTGAAGTGTATTCCAAAATCCTGCAAATGAAATTGTTTAATTGGCGTTATATCATCCGGATCATTAATATCATTAAATTTCGTATAAGCGTAACGTAAATCGATCCCAAACGAAAACCGATTTTGTTTACTTTTAGAATTATTGGATTTCTTACCGCCTCCAATAATAAATCTGGGGCCTAAGGAAAATGACATACTTGGCCCAAAAGCGGTTGGTGTAGATAATAGTTCTTTTTTTGAATCTTTATAAAATTGTGAATATGCATACCCCCACGTATATCTAAAATCAAAATACCAGGGCTCATACCATTGCAGCATTGTGGTATGACTTATTCCAAAATTTAATACACGGGGAGCAAAATACATTTTGCCCGGATCCCAGTTCGGATTCACACTTCCCCAGGATTCGATTCTGTCAATTTCACCGGGAATCAACAAGTTACTATAACGGAAATTCAACCCCGTTTGCATATCGATCCAACTGGCTCTTATAAGAGCATAAAACACATTTGTTTTAAGAAAGTCTATGTCTAATTGGTGACCTGTTCGTGCAATTAAATTGCCTCCATCAAAACGGGACACAGCATCTTCATATCTCATCCAGTCGGATTTTATTTTGTCGCCATCGGCTCCTCCTCCTCCATAAATAAATACACCATAACGAACTTCAGCAGGTAAAAATTTTATAGGTTCGTGGAATTCACGGCGATATAAAAATTGGTCTTTCCTATAGCCCGGTTCGTATTCAATGTCTGATTCGGAACTAAACTGAATTAACCCCCAAAGGTAGGATTTTGAAGAATCAGCTTCTGCTGCAGTTAAACGGCAAAAGGATGCAAAAATGATTATGTATAGTGTGAACCTCGGATGCATGATAGTTCAAAATAATGCCTATATACATTTTGAGCAAGTATCTTGTGACTGGAAGTATGGTAAAGGCAGTTAGTCTTTGTAAATTCCCCGCCACTCAAATAACAGGAACTATATTACACAAAGCTAATACCATTAATAAAATGAAATTAAAACATTTAATCATTTTGAGCTCGCTTACAACGGCTATCATGGCACAGCATTTTACCATTGCCCGCCTGCATTACGACGGCGGCGGCGATTGGTACAGCAATCCCAGCAGTTTACCCAACCTGCTAAATTATTTACAAACCCACACAGCTATTATTGCCGCCGATAAAGAAGCCCGGATAAAATTGACGGATGAGAATCTTTATTCATATCCATATTTATATTTGACCGGTCATGGTAATGTCCGTTTTAAAGATGCGGAGATTATTCGATTAAGAACATTTTTGCAACGTGGCGGATTTCTGCATGCTGACGATAATTATGGTATGGATCCATCGTTTCGCAGAGAAATGAAACGCGTCTTCCCCGATAAGGAACTTGTTCCATTACCCTTTGACCATCCTGTCTTTCACCAAGTATTTGATTTTGATTTCGGATTACCCAAAGTACACGAACATGATAATAAACCACCTCAGGCTTTAGCACTTTTTGAAGATGATCGTATTCTTGTCCTCTATACATATGAAAGTGATTTGGGAGATGGCTGGGAAGATGCGGAAGTTCATAATGATCCTTTTGAAATTCGTGAAGCAGCGCTACAAATGGGGATCAATATTATTCACTTTGCTCTGACACAATAATGCAATCAATCGAAAAACAACTCCAGCACATCCGCCGGGCAGCTCTAGTAAATGATGCTAAAACTTCAGCTTGGATTTTCTATACCATCGGACTGCTTTTTGTAATTACTGCTATATCTTTGGAAACCATTTTTTATTTCTCACCAGAAATCCGTTACGGGATTTGGCAATTGGGCCTATTGGGTGTAATTGTTATCATTTTCGGTTTTGCATTTATTTACATTCTTGCTGTTAATAACAAAATTCATCGCTACCGCTGGTCAACACTGGCAAGAGCCGCCGGAAGATTGGCATTTCCAAAAGAGGATACAATCATTAACGCTCTGCAATTGGAGCGTGGTTTGGATAAAAGTACATCCAAGCAATTGAGTTCATCATTTGTAAAAAAAACCACTAAAAAGCTTGAAAATATAGATGAGGCTGATTTATTTCATTCTAATCGAGCTAAACAATGGAAATTATATTCACTAATTTTATTATTGGTAGGTGTGTTTCCCTTCGCAATTAATTGGGAAAATAGTGCTCAATCTGTTTTTCGCTGGTCTCATCCTCAAACAGTTTTTCCAGTTCCAAAACCATTTGCCATTCAAAACCAATCAGGAAATATCAATCTTTTAGGCGGTGAATCAGCAGAACTTCAATTCACTGTTATTGGGGAGGCTCCGGATTCACTCTTTATTGATCTTCAGTCTTATGCCGTAGGAGATTCTGCTCGACCTGTTAGAATTGTAAAGATAGACAGCGCAGGAAAATACACATACACTATTGAAGACATTTCCCAAGATTATCAATATCGTGCGTATTATTCAGCCGTACATTTTTGGGATGTATGGGGAGAAGTTTCATCTCCGTTTCATGCAATTTCAGTTACCGATCGACCTGTGATGGAAGACTTAACCATTACCCTCACACCGCCAAGTTATACACAGTTAAAACCCATTATTCAAAAAGGAAACCAGGCCGATATCAGCGGCTTAATCGGGTCCAAAGTCTATGTTGCTTTACGAAGTAACCGTCCTCTGAAAAAAGGCGACTTGATCATCAATGAAGAAGAAATACCAATGGACATTTTTGGCAAGAAAGCTACCGGGGAATTCACTATTAATAAAGATGGACAATTTGCAATTCAGCTTCAGGATATCCGTGGGATTTCAAACCGCAATCCAATTCCGTTTCACATTACAGCTATTCACGATCTTTTACCGGATATTACAGTTCATCAACCTGAACAAATTATTGAACTCGGGAGTGACCAAACGATTGCAATGCATGTACAGATTGAAGATGATTTTGGTTTTTCAAATCTACAAGTTGCTTATGAAATACACAGACCCGCTTACATCGCTGAAGATCCCTTACTTTCACTTTTCACTATTCCCATTGATGATCCCATGAATGTAAATCAGGATATAATACATTTTTGGCAATTAATGGAATTAAGCTTAATGCCGGAAGATGAAATTCATTACCATTTTGAATTGTCCGATAATGATTTAGTCTCCGGCCCCAAAAAAACAGTAACAAAAGAATTCATTGCCAGATTACCCGGTTTGGCTGAACTATTTGCGTCTTTTGAATCAGAAGAAGAATCTATTTTGGACGAAATCACGTATTCGAAAGAGGAATTGGAAGCGATACGTGAAAATATGGAGCAGCTGGAACTGGATATTTTAAAACAGGACGAATTGACGTGGGATCAGCAGCAGGATTTGCAAAACATGCTTGAAAGCGTTCGAGAAGAAATGAAAAAGATGGAGGACATTTCCGAAGCATTAAAAACATTGCAAGAGACTGCAGATAAACATGAACTTTTTTCATCTGACTTGTTGGAAAAGTTTAATCACCTACAAGAATTAATCGATGAATTACTTTCAGAAGACTTAATGAAAAACCTTCAGAATATTGATGAAATGATGGCTGAAATGGATGCCAATAAATTGCAGGATGCCTTGGAATCGTTAATGAATAATATGGAATATATGGAACAGGAATTAGACAAATTCCTCGATATTTTTGAGCGCATTAAAGCAGAACAAAAGTTAGATGAATTACGTACTCGCTTGGAAACATTAGCCGAACAGCAGGAAAAACTGCACGATCGTATTGATCAGACACATGAAGAAACAGATCCATCTACATTCTCAAAATTGAGTGAAGAAGAACAGCGTCAAGTGGAGGAATTTTCAAATATCCGAAATGAAATGGAAGATGCTGCCGACGCTGTAGAAAAATTTCATGAAGAATCAGCGGATCGACTTTCTGATCTGAAACGAGATCCGCTCATGAATCAAACGTATTCTGACCTACAACGGACTGTAAATCAATTACGCAGACAAAATGAGAATGAAGCGACAGAATACAGTGCATCCGCCTTGGAAAATTTGCAGAAGCTATTAAGTGAAATGCAGGATATACAACAAGGCTTTCAATCGGCAACCACTCGGGAAATGGCATCTAAATTCCAGCAGGTGTTGAGGGATATACTTAATCTTTCAAAAACCCAGGAATATCTTCAAAGTGAAACAAACTCCATTCCAACCAATTCTCCTCGGCTGGGTCAAATGGCCGGACAACAGCAAACCGTACAAGATCAATTACATCAAATTATGGAGCAGCTCATGGAATTATCCCGGGAAACGTTTGCGGTTACGCCTGAAATTGGTCGGGGTATGGGTATGTCTAATGCTATGATGCAAGAAGCCATTAAAGCATTGGCCCAGCGTAACGGGCGCGGTGCAGCTCAAAACCAGCAACAGGCCATGAAATCGTTAAATGAGACTGCTATGTCAATCCATCAGTCCATGAATCAAATGCGTTCGTCCGGTTCGGCCAGCGGATATGAGCAATTTTTGGAACAAATGCAAAATATGGCCGGACAACAACAAGGAATTAATAATCAAAGTATGCAGTTGGCCATGGGACAAATGGCTGCAGCTGCACAACAGGGTCTTTTGCAAAAACTTCTGCGAGAACAAAAACAAGTTCGAAAATCTCTCCAGGAAATGATGAGTGAAATGCAGCAATCCGGAGAAAAAGGTCTTGGCGACATGGGCGGGATTGCTCAAGAGATGGATGAAGTGTTAAAAGATTTGGAGCGCAGGAGAATGTCTAAAAAAACAGTCGATCGGCAGCAGCGAATTTTATCCCGAATGCTGGATAGTCAGAAATCCATGACCCAACGTGGAGAAAAAGAAGAACGCAAAAGTGAAACTGCAACTGAAATTTTTACCAGCGGACCCGCTGGGTTACCTGCAGACATGGGCCAACGCCGCAGCCTTGCATTGGAAGCAATGAATCGCGCACTGAAAGCCGGATATCCCCGGGATTATCAATCCATGATCCGCAGATATTTCAATGCAATTAGTGAAAATAATTTCCTCTCAACATCATCGGATTCGTCAAATGCGAATTAAAACAATTATTCTTTTTCTTTCCATTTGTACTGCACAGGTTCAGGTTCAATCATTAGGTAAAAGTGGGTTGGAAAATGCCTTGTTGATGGAACGAAAAGGCGATCTGCATGAAGCACAAAAAATTTATGAATTGATATTGGAAACAAGGCCCAAGAATAGACAGGTGTACACTCGTTTGAAAAATATTTACAAACGACTGGGGAATTACATGGCTGCAGCTGAATTGACCAATCAATGGTTAAAACATTCTCCCCATGACTTGCAGCAACGTGTGGAATTGGGAGAAATATTTTATATAAGTAATAATCATGAGCAGGCAGAATATGTTTGGAATGAATTCATTCAAGAATATGGACAAAATACCAGTGCATATCGCATGCTTATATATACTTATAGCCGCATGGGACTTGGTGATAAAATGATTCAATTAATTTATACTGGTAGAAAACAATTCGCCGATCCGGATTTCATGGCATTGGATATGGGGAATTATTTACAATCTCGACAAAGTATCGAAAAAGCTTTAAATGAATTTCTAATTTTTGCCCAACACAATCCCCGTCAACATAAAATAATATTGGATAAAATATTGATAATGAGTGATGATAATGATTCGTTTCCTATTATAGAGCAGCAGCTTTTAGCTCATATTGACACATGGCAGGATATGATCAACACGTTTCTTTCAGCACTCTATTTCAAAGAGGGAAGATATGATGAATCTCTAAAACATCAGTTTTCTATAACAGGAGTTAAGCAAAAAAGATGGAAAGGGTTAAATACATTTGCCGGAAATTTACGTAAAGAAAAACAATACGACCTGGCTATTGAAACCTATCAAATTTTATTGAACGAAATCCGCAAAAACCCCAAAGAAATTAATACAAAAGAATTAGGGAAAGTGTTATTGGGTCTTGGACAGGTTTATGAAGACCAGATTTTACCCCACCAGATAAGTAAATCATTAATTCTTAGCAGCATTAATAATGTATTTTTTTCCAGTGGGTTTTATGAAGCAAATCGTTTTTCCAACACATCTTTGGAACAGGCCGTCATTTTGTATAACACCATTCTAAACGAACTGGAAGAAACATCCTTTTCCCCAAAAGCGCACTATAGATTGGGCGAAATTCAATTCAATGTGTTACAGGATTTAGATGGAGCACGACTAGCATACAACACAGCGCTGGCATCCAAACCTGATCAAAAACTTGCTTTCAAGATTCATTCAAGCTTAATTGATCTATTAATATCAGAAGGGAAAATGGATGAAGCAAAAATATATATTGATCAGCTTCCAAAAAAGATAGTAGTAAAAAACGAAAGTCAATTCGTGATTAAAACATTAATTACATCGCTTTTTAATGGTGAAATAGACAGTTCAATAAATATGATCGATACGTATATCATGGGATTATTGCCCAATAACAAACATTTCAATGACTTTATGGAATTGCAATCGACTTTGCATACTCATATAACGGATGGAAATGAAGTGGACAAAGAAGCGCTTCAGCACTATTTGAATGGGGAAAAATTATTAGTGCAAAATAAACTGTCTGAAGCTGTTACTGTTTTCGCAAACATGCGATTGAATCAGCCCTCTTCACCCATTTCAACAACGGGAGCCATCAGGGAAATATTCAGCCGTCTGCAATTGGGTCAAACAACAGAATTGAAACAAACATTACTGTGGCTAAATGAATCAGATGATGGGGATAAAGGCCTCGTTCTCTCTGGTGAGATTGCTGAATTCATCGAGCATGATATTGAAGCTGCTATCGGTTTTTATGAACAGTTATTACAAGACCATCCCAAATCATTATTGGTTGAACCTGTTCGTCAACATATCCGTGAACTAAAATCAAACCTGGAAAGCTAATGAAACGAATTGTTCTCTATTTCTTTTTGGTGAATATAGTTTTCAGCCAGAAAATATTGATCCCAATGGATATGGGCCAGCGTGACCATTTAAAAGCCTACGGGCTGGCTTTTTGGATCTTGGAAAATAATGTCAATGTTGAATGGTTATTGAATTTTCGAGGTGGAACATTCATGACGGATACGAGTCCCGCAATTGAAAAAGAATGCCGGATTCGCGGAATTAATTATGAGTTGATTAACGCGTCAGAAACCATGACTATATACGGTCATATTGAGCAAAATAATATGGATGTGGTGCTATTGGAGAAAGCGCCAAAAATTGCTATATATACTCCACCAAATAAACAGCCCTGGGATGATGCAGTTACTCTGGCGCTTGAGTATGCAGAAGTGCCCTACGAGACACTTTGGGATGAAGACGTTTTTCAAGGCAAACTGGATAATTATGATTGGCTCCACTTACACCATGAAGATTTCACCGGTCAATACGGCAAATTTTATCGAAATTATCATTCTGCCCCTTGGTATCTTCAACAGCAAAAGGAATTCGAAGCCATGGCAAGTCGACACGGTTTTCCTACGGTCCACGAAGAAAAAAAGGGTGTCGCTAGAGCTATTAAGGCCTATGTAGGAACAGGGGGATTTCTTTTTGCCATGTGCAGTGCAACGGATTCATATGATATTGCATTAGCGTCAGAAAGCATTGATGCTGTTCATTCTGTATTTGATGGAACGCCTATTGATCCAAATGTTCAGAATAAGCTAGACTACTCCAAATCATTGGTGTTCACAGATTTTACCATTATGCCCGATCCAATGATTTACGAATTTTCCGATATTGATTATCCGCCGAGTCATGATCCGGTCCTCCGTGGCGCAGAAGCAGATTACTTTACTTTGTTCGAATTTTCAGCCAAGTACGATCCTGTTCCGACAATGCTGACACAAAATCATGTTTCTGTTGTGAAGGGATTTATGGGGCAAACCACCGGTTTCCACCGTGACCGAATAAAAAATCATATTGTTATCATGGGCGAAGATCTCACCACGCCCCAAGTTAAATATATCCATGGAAATTTTGGCAAAGGCACCTATACATTTCTCGGCGGTCATGATCCGGAAGATTACCAGCATTTTGTTGGAGATCCGCCGACAGATTTATCTCTGCACAGAAACTCGCCGGGATATCGCTTAATTTTAAATAACATCCTTTTTCCTGCAGCTCGGAAAAAAGAACGAAAAACATAAATGGTCTTCCCCTTTTTCTCTGATATTGAAAAGGCTGCTGAAACAATTGCACCATATGTTGAACGAACACCCGTTTGTTCAAGCGAACATATTAATGACCTGTTTGAAGCTAATATCTTTTTCAAATGTGAGAATCTTCAAAAAGTAGGTGCATTTAAATTCCGGGGGGCGTGCAATGCTGTTTTCAGTTTGAGTGAGGATGAAGCCGCCAAAGGTGTAGCTACCCATTCGTCTGGGAACCATGGAGCAGCACTTTCTTTGGCTGGTTCATTGAGAGGAATCCCTGTTCATGTGGTCATGCCCAAGAATGCTCCTCATATCAAAATCAATAATGTGGCTCAGTATGGGGCCAAGATTACTCTGTGTGAACCGACCCTCGATGCTAGGGAATCCACGCTGGATAAAATCATGGCAAGAACCGGAGCTGTGATGATTCATCCGTATAATGATAATCGTATCATCTGTGGACAAGGAACCGCAGCAAGAGAATTGCTATTGGAGCATCCGGAACTTGACGTGATTATGGCTCCCATTGGTGGTGGCGGTCTCATGTCCGGTACATGTATTGCATCAAAAGGTCTGAATTCCAATATCACTGTTGTTGGCACTGAACCAAAAGGTGCTGATGATGCATTTCAATCCCTAACTGCAGGAAACATCATTCCACAAACTAACCCACAGACCATGGCAGATGGTCTCCTGACATCGCTGGGCGACAAAACATTCCCCATCATTCATACATATGTTCAAGAAATCATCACTGTCAGCGAAGACACTATTATTAAAGCCATGAGAATAGTTCATGAGAATCTTGAAATGATTATTGAACCCAGTTCCGCTGTGGTATTAGGAGGATTATTAGAGAAACCCGAACCCTTCAAGGGTCAAAAAATAGGAATGATCCTCACCGGTGGAAATGCAGATTTAAATAATCTACCTTGGTAAATGTTTAAAGCCAGATTATTACTGATTTTATTATTAAGCGCTTGTAGTCAGCGGCCGAGTGTTTTTATTCCTCCCGAACCATTTGAAATCGCAGACGGCACCCGATTTATTGTTATCGGCGACTGGGGTCGACGAGGGAATGTTAAACAACAAGCTGTGGCGAATGCTATGGCGTTTACGGCAGATCTCAATCCGATAGATTTTGTTTTAACAACGGGAGATAATTTTTATGATTGGGGCGTAAGAAGTATTCATGATAAGCATTGGCAAGAATCTTTTGAAAATGTTTACAGTAAACATTCCTTACACGTTCCCTGGTACGCATCGCTGGGTAATCATGACCATTATGGTAATGTTGATGCACAGATAGAATACACGAAACATAGCGAGTGGTGGAACATGCCGGCAAAGTATTATACCCAATCAATTACTGCAGAAGATTCAGTTGAAATATTGCTTATTATAACAGATACACAACCTCTAGAAAATGAGACAAAGGGTTATGAAAAACAGTATGTTTGGTTGGACAGCACACTGCAAAATTCAACTGCAAACTGGAATATTGTAATTGGTCATCATCCTATTCGAACAGGGGGAAAACACGGAGAAAATCAAAATTTAGTCCAAAAACTAAAACCCATTTTTGACAAAAATAATGTACTCGTTTACTTTGCTGGACACGATCATGATCTTCAAATTCTTAAAGATGAAAATGTACATTATATTATTTCAGGTGGAGGTTCATCAACTCGAAATGTTAAAAAAACAAAATACACATTATTTAAAAAATCCTCATTAGGGTTTGTTTACTGTAGCATTAGCAAGAATGAATTTCACCTGTATTTTGTGGATGAAATGGCTCATTTATTATATTCTTACACTATTGAAAAATGATACATGTTAGAGAGAATCAACTGGATGAAGCTTTTACTGTTTCAAAACAAATACCGGAGTTTGAAAATCCTTACCAATTTGATGAGTATCAAAAACGACTTAATGTGAAGCATCTTATTTTGACGGCTGAAATTCAAGAAAAACCGGCAGGGTTTAAGATAGGATATGAACGAGACAATGATAGTTCATTTTACAGCTGGATGGGAGGTGTTTTACCAAAATTCAGAAAACAAGGTGTGGCAGAAAAATTGGCTGATTACCAGGAAAAATGGGCGAGTGAAAATGGATACAATTCCATAAAATTGAAAACACGCAAAAAATATGAAGACATGATTGTGTTCTCGTCAAAAAGAGGGTTTGTTATAACAAAGGAAATTCCCAAAATTCCGGAAGCAGAAACACGCATTTGTATGGAGAAAAAACTATAATATGTGGCAGCAAATACAGATCACTCTCCCCCCATTCCCCCGGGGATTTCATATCATTACTGACCACATATTTGATGGCATCCCAGAAATAAAAGATATTTCAATGGGTTTTCTCCACGTCTTCATCCAACACACGTCCGCATCATTGACGATTAATGAAGATGCTGACCCCACAGTTAGGGTGGATTTCGAATCCCATTTCAATCAAATGGTGCAGGAAAATGCTTCCCACTATCAACATACATTCGAGGGACCTGATGATATGCCGGCCCATTTGAAATCATCTATTTTAGGTTCTTCAGTTAGCATACCCATTACAAACGGAAAACTGAACTTGGGTACATGGCAGGGAATTTATTTATGTGAACATCGAAACCATGGTGGAGGCCGGAAACTGGTCCTCACTCTACAGGGAGAACAGGAATAACCTAAATCATATACCTATAAATCTTACGGTTTCATTCCCTGGTGAATCGCAGCGACACCGAATAACAGTTTCCTGTATGTAACGTTTTTGAAACCCGCCCGGCACATAATATCACTCAATTCTTTCGGTGGATAAAAGCGAGGTATGGTGTGTGCCAGATAAGCGTAGCCGCTGTGTGAACCAGATATCAGTTTCCCCACGAATTTAACAAGCAATCTAACATAGAAACGGAAGAGCTTTTTTAACAGTAAGGATGATGGTTGGCTGGTTTCTAGATTCACGAAACGCCCCCCTGGTTTCAGAACACGACAGAATTCGGCAAAAGTCTGATTAAGTATATCGCTGCTCAGATTGATGTTGCGTGTTGCAAATGAAATAGTGATGAGATCAAGACTCTCATCCGGAAACGGCAGAGCTTTCACATCTGAAACAACAAAGTCAATGTTCCGTGCTTCCGGCTTTTTCATAGCTTCAGCCATCATGGGCATTGAGAAATCTACCGCATGAATCACAGTTCCACTTGCCGCAAGGCGGCTGAGATTGCAAGCCATCTCTCCGGTACCTGTACACATATCTGCCCAGTGGGTTCCACCTGATGCAGCGGCAATTCTTGCTGCCTTCCTACGCCACAGTATATCAAGTCCCAGTGTCAGAACGTGGTTTATTCGTTCATACGTCTCAGGAACTTCCGAGAACACTTTCTTCAGGAAGTTTGTTTTCGGGTGCGGTGTATCAGATAATGTTTGATTATTCATTGGTAAACCAGTGATCTAAATCACCCGTTTCTACTTCATCTAGGGCAAATTGAGTATAATCTCTGTAAGCAATCCATTTTTCTAATCCTTCGGAGTCATCGCCAGATTCAGTTTTCTTTACGATTGTTTCATGGGCATAATCTAGACAACGTTGTAAAAAATCTTTGACAGCATTTTTTCGTGATTCAGAATCCATAATCTATTTATTTATTTGTTTTATATATTTCTCAGGAGTAAATCTAACCATCCTCTCACAAACAAAAAATCCCAGGAATGTGAGGCTTGATTTGTTCAATGAAAAATCATTTTGCAGAAATCTTTTCAATTGCAGTAATTGTGAATTTCGTCTCTTTACCCCGGATTTCAAGCGTAAAATCTTCATCAATCTTTTTCCCAACTATGGCTCGGCCAAAAGGTGAATGGTAGGTTACAATCATGGGATAAAGATCCAACTCAAATTCGATGGGACCTAATAGGTAATAGTCTTCGGCCTCATCTTTGCCCTCTTCATGGATTATAACCTTATTACCAAATCCTACCTCATCGGTTTCAATTTCGCTATTCTCGATGAACCGGAATGGCGCATGGGACTGCATCAATTGTTTCTTATATACTATTAAACTCTGCTGCTCCCTGGCAGCGTGGTATTCTGCATTTTCCTTAAGATCTCCATGACTAGCTGCATCTCTTATTTTTATTGAAGTCTCTCTCTTTAATTTATCAATAGATTTCATTTCCTTTTCCAATGCGCGGTATGTATCCCGCAAAATCAAAGTCGCCATATTGACATTCTCACTCCTTATTTGTTATGACAAATTATAAAAATTTTACTACAATGTGGGGCTTGATTAAATAAATTAGTAGTCAGTATTATTTCTCGATTGACCAAAATTCGTCACCATACCGCTCGACGCTACAGGTCATTAATGGCGGATGGATTCGACGCCCGTAGTAATTCGAGGAATTCGGATTTACCGATCCCACCTACTCGCCATTGCAAAGCATTTCCGTTTGGATCGGTAACGATCGTGATTGGTGTAACTCCATTGTCATTGTTGTAGCGAGTTAAAATGGCAGCGTGGTCAGGATCATCCACATCAATAGTTAATGGTATAAACGATGAATTGACAATTTTCGTCACTTGATCATCTGCCCAGACCTGGCGCTTCATAATCTTACAGGGAACGCACCACTTGCCGGTGAAGAAGAGGATGATGGGTTTGCCGGATTGGGCAGCTTGGTGTTGAGCCGAAGTGTAGTTGTCAGCCCAAACGATGCTGTTGGAGGGGACGTAGAAGCAATACCAAGCGTAGGAGAGAGAAACAACCAGGGTTACACGCCAGAACCATATCCACAACCAGTGTGTTTTTAATAAATTTAGTAATTCCAGTTTTTTTCTATTCATTTTATTATTCATATTCCTTGAAAAATAATTTGGTTGATTAAACTAATGATTAAAAATTAAAACTACTAAAGGATATCCACCAATCGGGTTATGAGACTGACCTTAAGTTCACAAATACAAACCCCGATTAAACTAAATAACTCTCCGATTAGGTTATGAGCCCGGCTAAAATTCATTTATTCCATTAACTTTTATGTTTTTTCACCTCGTTCCAGATTTCGTCCATTTCCTCCAAGGATGAATCTTCAACCGTTTTCCCTCTTTTTTTCAATTCTGCTTCTACTTGTGCAAAGCGTTCTGTGAATTTCTGGTTGGTTTTCCTTAAGGCATCTTCCGCCGGGATATCCAAAAAGCGAGCCAGGTTTACAACAGAGAACAACACGTCGCCAATTTCTTCTGAAATATGTTCTTTAGCACTGTTGGATTGAGCTTCTTTCAGCTCCTGAATTTCTTCATGAATTTTATCCCAGACTTGTTCCACTTCATCCCAGTCAAACCCGGCATAACTGGCTTTTTGCTGTAGGCGCTGGGCTCGGATCAATGCGGGTAGTGTTTTGGGTACACCATCTAAACGTGATTGTCGATTTTTCTCTTTATGCTTGGCTGATTCCCAATTCTGTTTGGCATGAAACGCTTCGTCTGCTTGGGCATCACCAAATACGTGGGGGTGTCTGCGTACTAATTTTTCACTGATATTTGCCAATGAATCTTCAATGCTGAAATGTCCGTTCTCCTCTGCGAGCACTGCTTGAAAAATGACATGGAGTAAAATATCTCCAAGTTCTTCCTTCAATTCAGACCAATTCTCATTATCCACACTTTCGATTACTTCATATACTTCCTCTAAAAAAAAGGGCAAAAGAGATGCATTGGTCTGCTCCCGATCCCAGGGACAGCCGTCGGGGGCTTTCAAGCGTTTAACAATATTGATCAGTTCTTCAAATTTCCCTTCAGATGAATCATTCACTATTTAGGTTCTCCCAATTACATATTTTTAAATATTCATCTTCTTTTCTGGTCATATTTGCTTTTTCGGCTGATGTTTGATCATCAAAATTCAATAAATGCAAGCTGCCGTGAATAATTAATCTTCCTATTTCTTTCGCGAAAGGTTCGTTATAGGAATTTGCATTTTCCTGTGCACGAGGGATGCTGATATAAATTTCACCTTCAACTGTTTTCTCCTCATAATCATTCAAGCGAAAGGCAATGACATCTGTGAGCTGATCTTTTTTGAAAAATTCTTTTTTCAGATCGTTGAGTAATTTATCGTTCCCAAAAACAATATCTACAATATCTGCAATATATCCTTCTTTTTCAAAAACTGTATTTATTATATTTTGGACACGGGTTTGGTTCAACCCGCTAAAAGCGGGGTCAACTTCAACTGAAATTGACATTAGGCTTCAACTGTTGTTTCAGTCTGTTCTTCTGGATATTCAATACGAATATGATAAATCCCCCTCAAAACAGGCAGCATACCAGTCTGTCCTTCAACAGTCCCTTTTATCCTGCGCAAATCGTCGAAGGTTAATGGACATTCATCCAATTGTCCTTCATCAAGGCGTTTTTTAATAATTTTATCAATCAGGTCTTCCACTTTGAAAATATCAGGATTTTTAATGGAGCGGACGGCTGCTTCAATCGCTTCGCAGAGCATCAGGATACCCGTTTCCTTGGAATTGGGCTTAGGGCCAGGATAACGGAATGCATTTTCATCAATTGTTTTCCCATTGGCATTTTCTAATGCTTTACGGTAGAAATACTCAACACGAGTTGTGCCATGATGCATGGGAATAAAATCGCTGACAATTTTTGGTACACTATATTCTGCCGCAAGTTTTAGTCCTTCACTCACATGGTTTCGGATAATCTTGGCACTCATGGATTCTGTAAGGCCATTGTGCTTGTTTTCACCGCTGTATTGGTTTTCTATAAAATATTCCGGGCGGACCATTTTTCCAATATCGTGATAATAAGCGCCTACTCTGCATAAAAGAGCTCGAGCTTCAATGGCATCGGCACTGGCTTCCGCCAAGTTTCCCACCACGATACTATGATTGAATGTGCCGTTGGCATCTCGCTGCATGCGTTTCAATAACGGATGGTTGAAATCCAATAATTCCAAAAGTGTCAAATCAGTTGTAAGTCCAAAAGTGACTTCGACGATCCCAATTAAGCCATAGGTAATAATCGGTGTGAGGATGCTGGTGACCATGAGATAAATCAAATCAATTTGCATATCCTGCCATGAATGGACTTTATAAAGTCCATGGGCAATGACGACCAATAAACTCGCAACCATCATGGCCAGGATTGTTGTTAAAAACTGGCTTCTTGTTCTTAAACGACGCACCATATACATGGCAACAAATGAGATGAAAATAATTGTTACAATGAATTCCAGATTATTGCCTATTAAGATACCGCTTAATAATGTGATGGATACGGTACCCATAAATCCAATCCTAGCATCAAAGAGAATTGTAAGGAGCATGGCTGCAACGCTTATGGGAATCAGGTATTCTGAAAATTCGAAACGAAAAACAAATAAATCCGTCAATCCAATCATAATGGCAAAAATCATAGCTATCAGCAAAACCAGTTTCCATTCGTTGAAAATGTGACTTCGGTACGTAAGTAAAAATGTAAAGAAAAACGAAATAACCACGGATACCACCATTAATCGTCCAAGGTATGATATAACCTTATCCCAGCCTGTTTCACGCTTTTCCTGTTTAGTTATAGCAACAGCAAGCGATGTCAGTTTTTGATAAATGTCCGGTGTAATGCGCTGATTTGCATTGATGATCATTTCATCCTGGAGCATAATACCCTGGTTCCGAGGAACACGATCCAGCCTGTTTTGCTGGCGGCGCTCGGTCGTCTCTTTATTATAAATAATATTGGGCTTCATGAATTCTACAAGGATGACATACCCTAATTCCCGTCGAATATCCGCCTCATTGCTGTAGAGTGAATTAATCTCTTTTTTGGAACGGGTCCAGGCAATATTGAGATCGCTCAATTCCTCCGGTTTTAGTAATATGGGTATATCGCCCTGATTAATGGATACTTCCTCACTTATGATTTCTGTTGCATCAATATCGATTATTCCCTCTGCCCACCTGTTTTTGCAAATCTGCAATAAATCTCTATAAAATTGATCCAATGCTTGATTTGACTGAAAAGGATCTTGAGGATTTAATATTGAAAAGCTTTCATTTTCTGCTATGAGGACAGGATAATCCTCCTGGTATTTATTTTGAAGGACAACCAGAGTTGTACTATCAGCCCGATACAATGAACGTACTTCTTCATACTTCTCATCATGGCGATAGCGGTAGAGCAGTTCTTTTGTTTTTTCCACTTGTTCAGCAGCTGATCGAATCTCTCCAGCCAAAAGGAAATATTCATTTAATGCACTCGTTTGTTCACGTACTGCATCTTGATTACGTTTAAAAAGATAGGGTTCAGATCGGAGTGCTTCATCCAAATCAGCTTGCAGTTTTTCTTCTGTTTTCAGAATAGGGAAATTGAAAGGAGTTATGACCGGATCACGAGCAATATCATCCACTTGATAACTATATTGGAGGCTTCTTCCCTGGCGAAAAAATAATGATACAATAATGATTAGAACAATAAGTATGCCTATTTGTATCGCATTTTTTAGTAATAATTCTTTTGTGGACGTAATAGTGTCTTGGATTTTCTTAGATGTTATCATGCTGCTTTACTGAATGTTTTTACTAATTCCCTGGCGATGACCATGCGTTGCACTTCACTGGTGCCTTCTCCAATTTCCAGTACTTTTGCATCCCGGAAAAAGCGTTCAACATCATATTCTTTTACATATCCATAGCCGCCGAGGATTTGTATAGCTTCCGTTGTAATACGCATGGCTGCTTCGCTGGCAAATAGTTTTGCCTGAGCCGCTTGTTTCAGTACATCTTTGCCTTGATCTTTCATCCAGGCTGCGTGATAAGTCAGCAGTTTTGCCGCTTCAATATCCGTAGCCATATCAGCCAGTTTAAATCCCACCGCTTGAAATGCATGGATTTCCTTGCCAAATGCTTTCCGTTCAGTTGAATATTGGAGTGCTTTTTGAAATGCGCCTTCTGCCGTACCACAGGATAATGCTGAAACAGAAATCCGCCCACCTATGAGCGTTTTCATGAATGTTTTAAACCCATCCGTCGGTTGACCCAAAACGTTTTCTTTTGGAACACGCATATTTTCAAAAAACAATTGCCGGGTATCACTGGCGCGCCAACCCATCTTTTTTTCTTTGGGACCTATTTTTAGTCCGGGATTGTCTGTAAATGTTACTAGTGCGCCAATTCCTTTATTTTCGTCATTTTCAATTATGTTCGTCGTTAATGTGAGGATACCGGCTAAACTTGAGTTTGTAATAAATATTTTCCCACCATTAACAACGTATTCATCCCCATCTAATTCTGCTGTTGTTTTTGTTGAACCGGCATCGCTGCCAGCTCCCGGCTCTGTAAGACCAAAAGCTCCAATTACTTTACCTGAAGCCAATTTTGGCAAGTATTTTTGTTTTTGTTCTTCTGTACCGGCAATTACGATGGGCATCGACCCCAAGGATGTATGAGCAGCCATTGTAATGGCAACTGATGCATCCACTTTGGCCAATTCCATAACGGCAGCGGCATAGGCCACTGTATCCATCCCAGCTCCACCGTATTTTTCAGGTATTGGAATTCCCATAAGACCTAATTCTGCCATTTGAGATATTATCTCTTTAGGAATTTTGCCATTCTTTTCCATATCTTTAGCAATAGGTGCAATTTCTGTATTGGCGAAATCTCGTACCATGTCAACCAGCATGGAATGTTCTTCATTAAAAAATAGATTATCCATTATTCTATTACCATTTTATGGCTGCAGATGCCCACGTAAAACCTGAACCAAATGCTGCCAATATTATATGATCTCCGGCTGAAAATTTTCCTTCCTCAAACGCTTCACACATGGCAATGGGAATTGTTGCTGCCGTTGTGTTTCCATAGCGGTGGATATTGCTGTATATTAAATCTGTACCCACACCCATGCGCTTGGCAACAGCTTCTGTTATCCTTCTATTGGCTTGATGAGGAATAATCTGGGCGACATCATTTAATGTCAGGTTATTTGCATCCAACGCTTCCTGTATCACTTCAGGAAATCGTTTTACAGCGTGTCTGAAAACTTCACGCCCATTCATAAAAAGGCGATGGCGTCTTTGTTCCATTAATTCATTTGAAAACCCTCGATCTTTGAATTTTGAACCGGGTAATTCCACCCATAATTCTTTCATATATTTTCCATCAGAATGCATATGGGTTGATAAAACACCGCTATCGTTTTCAGACGGCTGTAAAATGACCGCACCAGCTCCATCACCAAACAAAACACCTACATCTCTACCAATGGGGTCTTTCTCCAAAACAGTAGATAAAACATCTGTCCCCACCAGCAGGATGGTTTTACATTGGCCGGTTTTGATGAATTGATCAGCAACTGAAAGTCCGTAAATAAAAGCGGAACATCCCACACGCAAATCAAATGCGCCAATGGTATCCATTCCCATCTTTTCTTGCAGTTGAACCGCAACGCCCGGAAAATAATAATCGGATGAAACGGTAGCGGCAATTACCATATCAATATCGCTCGATTTTACACCGGCATTCGCCATAGCAGATTCACTGGCAATTATGGATAAATCTGATGCTCCTTCACCCTCTTTAACCCAACGTCTTTCTTGAATTCCACTCCTGGTGCGAATCCATTCATCGCTGGTATCCATCATTTCTTCAAGGTCTGCATTGGTTACAATGTGTTCCGGAACATGAAAACTCATTCCTGTTATAGAAGTTTTAATCATGGTTCAGCTCTTTTTTATATCTCTTACGTTTAATTGAATTGTTGTATTTCCTTGCCACTCATTTGTTTCCACAACGCAGGCAATATCGACTGGTTGACCGGTGATCAACATCTCGTATTTGCTGGATAATCCAAAACCAATTGCCCCTATAGATTTTAATCCTTGCTTTATTTTGAATCTTAAGTGCTCACCTGTTTTACCAATGACTTTTGGAGCACCGGAAATTTCTACATTTCTAATTGCAAACTTCGGACGCATATTTCCCGGACCATAGGGGCTTAATTTATCCAAAAATACCATAAAGCGGGGTGTAATATCCTGCAATGTTATTTCACAATCGAGAGTCAATGTTGATTGTAAATTTTCTTCCGTTAATTGCTCATTGGCAACATTAATAAATGATTTTTTAAACTGGCTCAACTTCTCCGTTGAAACAATTAATCCAGCTGCCATGGGGTGACCACCATAGCCTTCCAAGTGATCCTTGCATACAGTCAGCGCTTCGTATAAATCAAAACCGGGAATGCTCCTGGCAGACCCTTTTCCCATTCCATTTTTCAAGGCGATGATTACGGTGGGTCGATTAAATTCCTCTTTAATTTTTGAAGCAACAATTCCAACAACACCCTGATGCCAACCTTCATTGGCTAATACCAGAGCATATTCATTTTTCAAATCTGCTTCGGCATTTACCTTATACAATGCTTCATCTACCACAGCCTGCTGGATTAATTGACGGCGTTTATTTTCATCATCCAACTCTTTCGCTAATATCCGGGCCCGATCCACATCATCTGTAACCAGTAATTCGACTGCGCGATTAGCATCACCCAAGCGGCCGGCGGCATTGATCTTTGGAGCTATACTGAACACTAATTGTCCCACGGAAATGTGTCCGTTTAATCCTGCCAGTTCGACCAGTGTTTTTAAACCGGGTTTTTCAACATTTTCCAGCATATTTAATCCATGGTGGACAATGGCCCTGTTTTCATCTTTTATGGGTACAATATCTGCGGCTGTTCCCAGTGTGATAAATGGTAGAATTTCTTCGTATTCATCTAGGGGAATATTTAATTCATTGCCAATTGCTGTGATCAACTTAAATGCAACTCCGCCGCCGCAAAGTCCCTTAAATGGATATTGGCAATCCTCTCTCTTGGGGTTTAAAACGGCGTACGCTTGGGGAAGTTTAATATCTGTGGTATGATGGTCTGTTATAATAATATCCACATTTTTTTCATTGGCAAAATCTACTTGTGCAAAGGCGTTGATACCACAGTCGCAGGTAATGATAAGATCGATATCATTGTCTTGGGCAACTTCAATTCCCTGATAGGATAATCCATATCCTTCCTCTTCACGATGGGGGATATAATAAGTTACATCCGCTCCAAATTTCTGGAATGCACAATAAAGGGAGGCAGCACCGGTTGTACCATCCACGTCATAATCACCGAATACCATAATCGGTTTGCCTGATTTAATATTTTTTATAACACGCTCTACTGCTTTATCCATATCCTGCATAAGAAATGGATCGTGAAGCATATCCAAGTTTGGATTAAAAAATCTGTTTGCTGAATCCAGTTCCTGGATCTTTCGATTGGCTAATACTTTGGCAATAACTTCCGATGTGCGGAAAGTTTTTTGAATAGAGTTGACAATTTGATCGTCAGGATGGAGGATTGACCACTTCATTAAATATTAACAGGTATATTGATTATTCAAAAGATGCGGACGCTTAAACGTTCGCAACGAAATTTAAACATCTGAGCCGACCTATAAGCCGAGTTCTGTCCCTCCCGATCCGCCAGTTGGCGAATCAAGAATCAGTGGTCATTTCTCTGGTCCCGACCTCACGATCGGGTTCTAGCAATCTACCCGCCCCTAATAAGGGATCGTAAAATAATCCCTAATGACGCGAACAACGTCTCGGAGCCTATTCGATCTTGCACCGGATGGGGTTTACCTAGCATTTCCATTCTCATGGAAACCTGGTGGTCTCTTACACCACCGTTTCACCTTTACCCCGACACAAAGTGTCGAGGAAGTCTTCTCTCTGCTGCACTATCCATGATTCGCCGTAGCGAACCTCCTCCTGTTAGGAGGCATCCTGTTCTGCGGTGCCCGGACTTTCCTCCCCGATCCGCCCGTAGGCAAATCAGAGTAACCACTCAGCCGGCTCAGATTGTTAAATAACGATGAAATTTACCTTATTTATGAAGTATTAATCTGGCAATAATTTGTTTTTTGAATCATAGAGACAAATACAAAATTATTCCTGTTATAGGGAATGAAAATACAACTTAATCTCCTTGGGTATGACAACGCCCGGGGAATCATGATGGTCGGATGTTTTTTGGTGCAAGGAGATTGCCGCGCCCTTCGGGCTCGCAATGACAATTATTGGTGTTTTGGGGTGGTTTTATGTAAGGAGATTGCCACGTCATCCCGCAACTTGGGATTCCTCGCAAAGACAAGATTTTTGTATTTTATTACGGCTAATCCTTTTTTGCCGGCCAATACAGAAACCGGTTGCAGACATCGCAGGATTGCAGTGTTGTACCTTGCTTTAATTCTGCAATTTTCTGGGGAGGAACGATAGATCCGCACCCGCCACAAGATGTTCCCAATGTTTCTACAACAGCCATGCCTTGACGAGCAGCAAAAACACGATCATATTTTGAAACAACAATGGCGGATAATTCTTTAACAATATCCGATCGTTCAGTTTCCAGATTTTTTTTCTTTTCTGAAGATTCTTCAATTAATGATTCCAAATTTGATTTCCTTTTATGAAGGTCTTCAGTTAATGATTCCAAATTATTTTCCCGTTCTTCTAATTCGCTGGAAAGAGTATCTTTTTCTTCAAGCAGTTCAAGTTCATTTAATTCGATATTATTTAGTTCTTCCTTGAGATAATCAATTTCTTGAGATAAAGCATCATATTGTTTATTGGTCTTTACGAGAAAAAGTTGATCCTTTAATTTGTCGATCTTTACCGTGAGGCTTTTTACCTGTAGATCTTTTTTGGAAATTTTAAGATCTATTTCCTTGATGCGGCTTTTACGCTGATCAATGTCTTCCTTTAGTTGTTGTTCTTCTTTAGCTAATTCTTCTACTTTTACAGGTAGATCTCCCAGAAGTTCACTGATTTCCAGTAATTGGGTATCGACATTCTGCAATTGGACCAATAAAGATGTTGAATTCATTTAATGGCTCCTATTCTAGATACAAAAAATGCACCTGTTGCAGGTGCATTTGAATATTGGTTGGGAAAAATGTTCCGGGAAGTTCGTATTTGTATAGTGTTCAATTAAGAACGCCCCTTTCTCTTCGGATTATTATTTTCATACAGCTTTCAAATTTAAACATAAATCGTGTTATTATACATAGCCCATTTCTTTGATTTTTGAAATAATCTCATCTACAAGAATTTCAGGTGCAACACCTGCAGACGTAATTTCAATTTCCGGATTTTCCGGTTCTTCATAGGGATCGTCTATCCCTGTAAATTGCTTTAGTTTTCCTTCTCGTGCTAAAGCGTATAATCCTTTTACATCCCTTTCTTCGCACACGGCCAAAGATGTATCCACGAATACTTCAATGAATCCGCCCAAGGGAGAAATTAATTCACGATTAAAACGACGATCCGATTGATAGGGCGCTATGGGTGCACAGAGGGCAATACCGCCATTTTTTGTAATTTCACTCGCCACAAAACCAATTCGACGAACATTCAATTTCCGATGTTCTTGAGAAAAACCCAATTCGCTGGAAAGATGTGTGCGGACAATGTCACCATCTAACAGTGTAACGGGGCGTCGACCGTCTTCCATGAGTTTTACCAAAAGCCCGTTAGCCAAGGTTGATTTTCCCGATCCTGACAGCCCAGTAAAAAACACAGTAAATCCACGTTTATCAAGTGCCGGGCGAAAGCGACGCAATTCAGCAACCACTTCCGGATAGGAAAACCATTCTGGAATTTCTTCGTCATTTCGCAATCTATCTCGAAGATCTGTTCCTGATATCATGTTGAATTCTTCGTTTTCTTCTAATTCATCCTTGGGTACATAAGCATCTTTAGCCGGAACGTACACCATGAGCTGAAAAGGAACCATTTTGATTCCCAATTCTTTTTCATGTTCTTTCAGCAAATCCTGGGCATCATAGGGGCCATAGAATGGCTGGCCGTCTTTTCCTGCACCGGGGCTTGCGTGATCCCGGCCGACAATAAACATATTGCAGCCGTAATTTTTACGAATGATAGCATGCCACAATGCTTCCCTGGGGCCTGCCATGCGCATGGCCAAAGGGAGCAAACTCAACATGGCTGAATCATCCGTATATTTTGGTAAAACATGCTGGTAACACCTGACTCGCGTATAATGATCCACATCGCCGGGTTTGGTTAATCCAACAACGGGATGGATTAGTATTTTTGCATCATGTTCTTCCGCTGCACGAATGGTGAGTTCCACATGAGCTCTGTGCATGGGATTTCTCGTCTGAAATGCCACCACATTATCCCAGCCGTTTTTCTCAAACAATTCCCGGACTTGAGCCGGAGTTTGGCGCAGATCTGTATAATCATATTGTTTGGGCAGCATAAGCCCTTTTATCGGACCGCCAACATAAACTGGATTGGATTCATTTATAAGATAATTGACCGCGGGATGACTGTCATCGGTTGTTAAAATAACTTTTTCTGCTTCGGCCTTTTTATCAGGTGCCCAGATGGATTCAGCTGACATGACAGCTATGGTAAAGCCTTCTTTATCTTTGAGGGCTATTTCATCTGATTTGTTAATTGCTTCTGCAAATTCTTCTGTAACGTCCAATGTTATGGGGATGGGCCAAATTGTACCATCCTGAAGGCGCATATTTT
>Ga0208894_1000438_pt1 | contig 31388 bp, 22 predicted proteins | sample ETNtaG_12_FD_185752 | JGI IMG/M metagenome (GOLD analysis project Ga0208894, IMG submission 185752) | Marine microbial and viral communities from oxygen minimum zone, Eastern Pacific Ocean - ETNP201306SV49 (SPAdes) (version 2) | ecosystem: Environmental > Aquatic > Marine > Oceanic ...
AGCAATACCCTGATTCATGCCGATCGGACGGTCAAACACCACCCGTTCTTTCGCATAGTCAACAGCTTTTTTCACAGCGGCTCTTCCAATACCAAATGCTTCAGCTGCGATCAGAATACGTTCAGGGTTTAACCCATCGAGAATATAGCGGAAACCTTCCCCCTCGTTTCCGATAAGACGACTTGCTGGTACGCGCAAACCGTCATATCTAACTTCGCATGAAACTACAGCGTTCCTGCCAACTTTCGCGATGGGAGTAATATCAACAGCGGAATCATCTAAATCAACGAGGAAAAGAGATATGCCTTCCGTTGGACTCGTCACATCCTCAAATGGTGTTGTTCGCACAAGAAGCAGGCACATGTCGCAATACGGGGCTTTACTTGTCCACACCTTCGCTCCAGTTATGACATATTCATCACCGTCGCGTTCAGCACGAGTCCGAATTTTGGTCGTATCAGTTCCCGCATCAGGCTCGGTCACTCCGAAAGCAACATGGATCTCGCCGGAAGCCACCCCAGGCAACACTTCAGAAACCAGTTCAGAAGATCCGTATTTCCGAACCGGTTCCATCCCGAACATAGATAGGTGAATAGCGGAACAACCATTCATAGCAGCTCCGGAAGCAGCAATTTCTTCCAACACTATTGACGCTTCGGTAATTCCTTTTCCCCCACCCCCGAACTCTTCAGGTATAGCAATACCGATCCATCCACCTTCAGCGATTTTTTCATAGAATTCCCAAGGGAATTCATGAGCTTTATCTTTCTCAGACCAGTATTCATCAGGGAAATCAGCGCAGACACGCCGCACTCCGTCACGTATGGCTTCGTACACTTCGTTGCCTTCAAAATCCATGACTCGATGTTCCCTTCAAGTTGAACACGACCGCGTTCTCGTCACTCTACAAGCCAGTGACGATGACTTTCGCGTAAGTGGACTACATTTCTTGACCAGAAATGCGGTAATGTTCACCCGTGGTCGGATCAATACTCGGTAACCGTGTTCCAAGAACAGAAGATTTAAATCTCCTCACGAACGGAGGAACCTACGTCTATGACTTGGCTCTTGAAAACGTCGCCCACGCGTATTTCGTCCGGTCCACGGTCGCCCACGCAAAAATAAAAGAAGTAAACATAGAGGAAGCTGTTACCGCTCCAGGCGTACTGGGAGTCATCGATGCTAACGAATTAGGTATAGGACCGGTCAGTGCTGGACTAATGAAAGTAAATGACCTCTTCGCAAGAACTCCTCTCGCTACAGACACCGTACGATATGTTGGAGATCCAATAGTGGTCATCGTCGCGGAAACATTCCAACAAGCGATGGATGCCGCCGAACTGGTCTATATCGACTACGAATACTTACCCACCATTGTCAACCCTGAAGATGCTTTCATTGAAGGAAGCCACCTGATCTTCCCAGAGAAAGGCGATAACCTCGCGATTTCTTTAGTGGACCCAGACAAAGATGTTCTATCTGATGCCACCCATGTCATTCGCGGAAGGTACGTTAACCAGCGCGTAGCTGGAGTTCCGTTAGAACCAAACTCGGCAGCCGCGATACATCATGACGATGGAAGAATCACCTTTTACTGTGCGACGCAAATGCCGCACAGTTTGAAAGATAAACTCGCTGAGACATTAGACCGTGAACCAGAAACCATACGTGTCATCGCCCCCGACGTAGGCGGCGGTTTCGGGGCGAAAGCCGGCCTGTACATAGAATTTCCTGTTCTGGCTGTGCTAGCTGAAAAATACAACCGCCCGATCACATGGACAGAAACCCGAAGCGAAGACATGGTCGCCCTTGCCCACTCCCGGGCACAAATCCAATACTGCGAAACCGGATTCGATGAAGAAGGAAAACTCACCGGAATGCGTGTCCGACTCGTTGGCGACGCCGGAGCTTACCCAAGCATGGGGGCGCTCCTCCCAGGGTTAACGAAACAAATGGCGAATGGAACCTACAACTTACCGAAACTGCGATTCGACGTTGCTGTAGCCATCACCAACACATCCCCAACAGGTGCATACAGGGGAGCCGGACGCCCCGAAGCGACCGCTTTAATTGAACGCTCCATGGATCAGGCATCAATAGAACTTGGAATAGATCCATTGGAAATCCGAAGAAAGAACTTCATCCAACCAGACCAGTTCCCATTTGACACATTGACCGGATGGACATACGACACCGGAAATTACCTCGCACCGTTAGAAAAAGCAGCAGAAATTATTGGGTATAAAAAACTTCGTGAAGAACAAAAAAACCGTCGTGAACAAGGCCAAAACCTGGCATTGGGAATAGGGGTAGCTTCCTACGTTGAAGTCACCAGCGGCGGCGGAGGATCAGAGTACGCTTCGGTGGAAATACACGAAGATGGAACCGCCACGATGAAAGCAGGAACGTCAGCCCATGGACAAGGACATCAAACAAGTTACGCAATGATCGTGTCCGAACACACCGGAATACCGGTAGAAGACATCAAACTCATCCAATCAGATACCGACATTGTTCCACGGGGGGGAGGAACAGGAGGTTCACGGTCACTTCAACTCGGCGGTTCTGCCATACGCAACGCCACCGAAGCCGTAATAGATAAGGCACGCAACGTCGCAGCCCACCTCCTCGAAGCTTCATTAGATGACATTATCGTCAACACGGAACAAGGCACTGTTGGTGTCGTCGGTGTCCCAGCAACCGCATTGACATGGGCTGAACTCGCCCAAGCAGCCCAAAAAGAATTACCTGAAAATGTCCTTGACCAAGCCGATGACATGGAAGGGTTAGCAGCCCAACTCGACTTCGAACAAGAGAATGGGACGTTCCCATTCGGCACCCATATTTCCGCTGTTGAAGTCGATTTAGAAACCGGATCTGTGGAACTTCTCCGACACGTCGCCGTTGACGACGCTGGAACGGTTATCAATCCACTTATCTTTGAAGGGCAACAACAAGGAGGCATCTCCCAGGGCATCTCCCAAGCCTTATTTGAAGAAGTCCTATACGACGAATCCGGTAATCCACTCACAGGAAACCTCATGAATTACACGTTCCCTTCAGCAGCCGAAATGATTGATTTCGAAACCCATCACACTGTCACCCCAACCCACCTCAACCCACTAGGGGCGAAAGGCATCGGAGAGGCATCAACAATAGGTTCAACCCCCGCAGTCCAAAACGCTGTCATCGATGCCGTATCCCACCTTGGAATACGTCACTTAGACATGCCGTGCACTCCTGAACGAATCTGGAAAGCAATCACTGAAGCTCAAGCAGGGACACTAAAGGACCCATGGAGCGAACCCCCAACGATTTTCGATCAGTTTGGCAAATGATTACGTTCCGGTTCCGGATCGCCCGCAACAAAAATCGTTAACGTAGTCAAAACCGCCATACAAACAACGCCAACAGCGAACGGAGTTAGGGACTCTTCAATAACTGAATTCATGACCCCACCGATAGCTGCCCCAAGAGACATCCGAATCGCACTCGTGAACGCTCCAGCTGTCCCGGCTATGTCACCCATCGGGAACAACGCGGCGGAATTCAAATTCGGCATGATGAACATGAATGTTGACAAGACCACAGCGAGAATGGGAATAAACAACCAGAAACCCGGCGAGCCTCCCTTCACCATTGTCGCTACCAACAAAACCGTTGAACTGAACACAAGAAAAAGAGAAGCTCCAAACAGTAATTTTTGAATACCGAGAGCCATAACAATCTTTCCATTTATCAAAGCAGTGATACCGAACATGATCGCCACAACCCCAAAAATGATTGGGAATTGGTCACCCCTACCAAGAATATCGCTGATGATCCGTTCACTACTCGACAAATACATGACAAAAACCGCTTGCAAACAAACTGATGAAAGCGTGTAGAAAGCTGTGACTCGAGTACGACACACACGGGCATACCCTTTTTTTGTTGAAGCCCAACTAAACCTAGTCTTGTACTCGGGTTTAAGTGTTTCAGGGAGACGGAGACTCCAAAAACTCATTCCAACAGCAAATACCGCACTGAACCAAAAAATGCTTTCCCAAGGAAAAATAGCGATCAACCCAGCGCCGAACGTCGGCGCGATGACAGGAACAAGGACGAAAACGGCCATCACTTCTGACATGGCTTTCGCCATTTGACTACCTTCAAAACAATCTCGGACAACAGCGACAGCGACAACTCGGGTTCCCGCAGCTCCTATTCCCCACACAAACCGCAAAACCAACAACGTTGCGAAATTCGGTGCTAGAGCAGAACCAATAGAACCAATGATAAAGATAAAAATCCCAATGAAAATAATTGGTTTACGACCGTACCAATCAGTAAGCGGACCGAAAAACAACTGAGCGACAGCCAATCCAATGAAATAGACAGTGATAAGTTGCCCCGGAGCCGACGAATCCTCAGCGAGACCATAGGCAACACGGATATCGTCAAAAGCTGGGAGAAGCATGTCAATGCCTAACGCCATTAACGCCATTAACGCAGCGATCAAAGCAAGAAGTTCTCTTCGTCCTAATGGTAAGGGCGATACATCATTGTTAACCATGGGGGAATCCTCGCTGAGGCATTCCTGCACCCTACCCCTTGAAACCCGTTCCCTATGCAAACAGTTTCAAATATGAGAAGAAACTACGTAATCACACCATTAGAAACCCATTCAGAGACTCCGAAATTAGATGTAGGTTAGTGAAAACTTTCGCAAATCGGTAACGCAAACTCTTAATAATTGATCACATCACCGAACACAGGTACACACTTAGTGAACAAATGCGTAACATAAAAGTAATGTAACGCGGCGAAATGATTCCTTATCCTCCAAGTGTTGTTAGAATCATTCACCTGCCTAATAGGAGGGTAAAATGAAAAAGAAATTAGTAGCGCTACTAGCTATTCTGCTTTCTTTCGCGATGATCGCCACAGCATGTGGTAGCGACGACGACGACAGTAGCAGCAGTAGTAGTTCAAGTAGCTCTTCGGAGAGTTCGTCAGCCACGCCTGATGAGCCTTTGAACATTGGTACGTTGTTGCCTGAGACGGGTGCGTTGGCTTTCTTGTCAGCTCCGTTGCTTGAAGGTGTCAACATGGCCATTGCTGATATTAATGCCGCTGGTGGTGTCAATGGTGCAGATGTAACTTTGACTCCTGGTGACTCTGGAACTGATCCTGAGATTGCTAATACCACGGTTGACCGGTTAATTACCGAAGATGTGGATGCCATTGTTGGCGCCGCCGCTTCTGGTATTACTGGTTCTGTGATTGATAAGATCACGTCAGCTGGCATTACTCAATGTTCACCATCTAACACAGCTGCTGGTCTAGGAACAGCAGGCGATGACGGATATTACTTCCGTACAGCGCCTTCTGATGACTTGCAAGCTCCAGCATTAGCTGGTGTCGTGCTGGGTGATGGATACACAAATGTGGCTGTTGTAAGCCGTGCCGATGATTACGGTGTGGGCTTTAACGCTGAATTCGAACCTGCGATTGCTAGCGGTGGTGGAACCATTGTTTATAGCACTCCTTACGCACCTGAAGCTACGAGCTTCGATGATGTCGTACAGGACGTAATCGCTTCCGGTCCTGACGCTGTCGTTCTGGTCGCGTTCGAAGAAGGTATTCAAATACTACAAACCATGGTCGAACAGGGCGCAGGCCCAGACGCCATCCAGATTTACATCACGGATGGTATGGCGACAGGTGAACTTGGTGTTCTCATAGATGAGAGCAACCCAGGTATCGCTTCAGGTATGAAGGGAACTCAACCAGCTGCTGCTCCTTCGAGCGGTGCCGCGTTCTTCCCAGCTGCCTTCGCTGAATTCGCTCCTGGTGTATCAACAATCTTCTCCGCCCAGTCTTATGACTGTGCGATCCTGATCGCTCTAGCTGCTGAAGCAGCTGGTTCTAATGACTCAGCCGATATCGCAGCTGCGATGGTTGATGTCAGCCGTGACGGTGAGAAGTGTTCAACTTTTGCTGATTGTAAAGACTTGCTTGCAGGTGGAACCAACATTGACTACGACGGTGCTTCAGGCGCCATCGATTTCCTCGATGTAGGTGAACCAGGAACAGGTATTTACGAAGTGTACGAGTATGACGCTGACGGTGTGCAAGAAGTCATAGACGAACTCACATTCCAGTCAGGCGTAGCCCCAACACCAGCAGCTCCAGCACCAGAGCCAGAGGAAGAACGAACAGCTTCTGATGTTGGTATCACAGCAGACACCATCAAAATCGGTGTAGTTGTGTCTGACCTTCAAGGACTTCTAGATATCGGATATCCGCTACCCGCTGCTTTAACAACTGACCACCTTTCAGAACGCTTCAGCCTTTATTTTGATGAGTGGAACGCTGCTGGTGGTATCAATGGGCGAATGATCGAAACTGTCCAAATCACCTGGGATCCACTAGATCCATCAACCATGGAAGGTGCCTGTATCGAAGCGACACTTGATGAAGGAGTATTCATGGCTATAAACGGTGAAGGTTTCAACCAAACGTTCATACCTTGCTTTACTGAAGATAACGACACAACGTTCTTCTACGGTGAAGTAGCACCGCAGCTCATGATTGATGCTGCTCCAAACCGTCTCTTCTCCTTGAACCCGCCATCAGAGGTTGCGGGTCAAGCTGGTGCAGAACTGATAGTCCAGCAAGGGATTATTCCTGCCGGATCAAAGGTCGGTATTTTGGGTTCGAACAACCCTGCTATTCAAGCAGCGGCAGCTTCAGCAGCTGAGGTTCTTGAAGCAGCTGGCTATACGACCACCACCATCGAAGTGAATACTTTGAGCGGTGATAACGCAGCAGCGAACGCAGAAGGTGCAGCAGCTGTCGCCCAGTTCACCGCAGAAGGGGTAGACCACGTCTTTGTGACCATCCCATTTATTTACGCGGCGAGCTTCTGGGGCGAAGTCGGAACTCTTAACCCATCTTGGGAAAGAACACTCCTAGACTCATCGTCATCTGCGTGTACCCCGTTCGGGGCGAGCCGTACTGCTCCTGCAGCAGAAGGTGCACTTTGTGTAACTTCTTATGATTCCTACATCCAGCCAGGTGGAGTTGTTGACACAGATGACGCCTTCGAAGCGCAGTGTCGTCAAGAATGGATTGACCACTTCCCCGTCTTTGAAGGAAAGAGTGATCCAGGTGTTGCTTCTGGTGAAGTAGCTAAGGAAACCGTAGACGGTGAATTCCTCTACACGGACTACAATCCAGGTGCGTGTACTATGCAGTACATCATCAAGGAAGCTCTAGAAAATGCTGGAGTTAACCCAACTCGGGATTCATTTGCAGATGCTATGCGAGAAATTTCAGGACCTATGGCGTTCCGTTCTAACGGACATGGAACGTTCGGGCCAAATAAGAACTATTTCGCAACCGAAATGCAAGCTGTGCAATTTAGAGTTGTAGCCGGTGGCTATGCAAGTACGCCACGTGGTGAAGACGGAACATTTGGTGGCTGTCCAGCACCTACTAACTGTTGGACAAGCGTGAGCGGAGAATGGTTCGCGTTCGAATAATTTGAACCATTAATTCTTCAAATAGGGGGGCAGCTAACTAGCTGCCCCCCTTACTTTTTGACATAGTTCTCATCAGATGAAAATCTTTTAGTAATGATGGAGAAAACAATGCTAACTAGGGGCTTGAGTTTATTATTTTGCGCATCAATAACGGTCACAGCCTGTGGTGGAAGTCAAACATTCTCAGAGGTTAATAACTCTCCAACACCTGCCCCAACTATTGAGAGAACAACAGGCGAACCATTTCAATCCGAACCCCCCGAACAGGAAGAAGAAACCACTACAAACCCTGTGGATTCATCCGAAGAACGAATCGCTTCTGACGTTGGAATCACTTCTGACAGCATCAAAATAGCTGTAGTAATACCTGACCTAAAAGGCTTACGTGACGTGGGATTCCCGCTACCAGCAGCCCTTTCCAATCAACATCTCGTTGAACGCTTCTCAAGTTACTTCAATGACTGGAACGCTGCGGGAGGCATCAACGGAAGAATGATAGAACCTGTGGAGATCAGCTGGAACCCTCTTTCCACCTCTTCAATGGAAGAATCATGTATCAAAGCCACACTTGACGAACAGGTTTTCATGGCCGTTAATGGCCCCGGTTTCAGCCCTGAATTCATACCATGCTTTACTCAAGACAGCGACACTTTGTTCCTGTATGGAGAGGTAGCATCTCAAGCTCTTATTGATTTAACCCCAGATCGGCTTTTTACTCTGAATCCCCCTGCTGAAGTAGCTGGAGTTGTCGGCGTAGAATTAGCGATAGAACAGGCAATCATCACCCCAGATGAACGAATCGGAATTCTCACCATGAGCGACGTCTCCATGCAAGCAGCTAGTTCAACAGCTGAAAGAATTTTGGAAACAGCTGGATATGAAACTACTACTATCACAGTTGATGGAGGATCTGGAGATAACGCTGCCTCCAATGCGGAAAGCGCCGCTGCTGTTGCCCAATTCACTGCCGAAGGAGTTGATCATGTTTTCGTCATGATCCCGTTTATTTACGCTTCTGGGTTTTGGGGAGAAGTAGGGGCAGTACAACCTGAATGGGGAAGGACCTTAATTGATTCAGCTCCATCGAATTGCACACCGTTCGGGGCTAGTAGAACCAATCCGGCTGCTGAAGGAGCGTTATGCGTTACCTCATACGACTCCTATGCCAGACCCGAAGGCGGGTTACGAGACGATAATGAATTCCAACTAACATGCCGGCAGGAATGGCTTAACCATTTCCCTGTTTTCAACGGTCAAAGCGATGTGGGAGTACCATCTGGCGAAGTTGGCCTTGAAACATTTGATGGAGAGTTCCTGAATTCAGATTACGCTCCTTGGGAATGCACGATGGTCAGGTTCATTAAAGAAGCTTTGGAAGGAGCTGGAATTAACCCGACTCGGGATTCTTTCGCTAATGCTTTACGTAAAGTCTCTGGCCCCATGGCATTCCGATCCAATGGCACAGGCGCGTTCGGCCCATCCAAGAACTATTACTCCACTCATATGTGGGTTGTCCGCTTTACTATTGTTTCCCCAGATACTCCACGTGGAGAAGATGGCACATTTAATGGCTGCCCAGCTCCGGTGAACTGTTGGATTCCAGTAACCGGCGAATGGTTTGAAATCAATGAATAAAAAGCGGGCTTGAAAAAGCCACGCTCCTTATCTCCTTTTGACAGTTTTATAAACTCGTTCCAATCTTGGTTAACTACATGTAGGGGTCTAATGAAACGTTTTTTATTTCTAAATTTTGTCATGTTGGATTGCTGCAACTTGGAAATGGTTCACCACCAGTGAGCAATTGGGAAGATTTTTGTGAACGCCTACGCGTTCTCGGCGATGATATCTCCGCCATGCCAGGTGTTGAAAGTAGTCAAGATGTAGCTAACGGTCATCGTCATTTACTGGGATTACTCGCTCACGCTTTACAGGTTGAACTTGAATTCGCAGATAGGGACGTTCCGACGATATACCGTCACAACACTGACAACGCACAATGGGGCGCTCCCAGTCCCGACTTCACCTACTGGCGGGCAAAGATCGAACCTTCTGGAACGTACCGGATCGTCGGGAAAGTCCTTGATGGGCGGCCTTTCGTGATCCAACTTCCTCAAGGAGAAATGCACTTTGATCAATACGGGTCGCATGGTGAAATCTCATCCGGTGACTTAGAAATCTCGACAGATGGATCTTTCAAACTTATTCTCAGCGCCACTCAAACAGAGGGAAACTGGCTTCCTCTCAATGGTGCGGCAGATCATGTAAGCATCCGAGAGTTTTTCTCAGATTGGAACGTTGAACCTGGGTGGTTCACAATCGAACGACTTGATCGTGAAGAAACCACCCGCGTTCCCCCAAACCCTGAACAGTTTTCAGAGAAACTAGGTTCAGCACTTGATTGGGCTGAGAAAGCTTTCACCTATTGGCAAGAATGGGCGCAAACCCGTCACGCTTCCTCACCGGTGAATGAGGTATCTCCACCACGCTCTGTACCTGGAGGCGCTGATAACATCGCCTATGGAGGTATCGGATTTGACCTAAGCCCTGATGAAGCTCTTGTAATAGATGTCGAAGAACCAGTTGCAAAATACTGGTCTTTTGTTTTGTATGACCTGTTGTGGTATCAATCCCCAATGTTTGGGCAACGCTTAACTAGCCTCAACAACGCCCAGGTTGAAATAGTTGATGGCAAATGCCGAATAGTTGTAGCTCACAAAGACCCCGGTTGGGCAAATTGGATTGACACGACCGGAATACAAACCGGTTCGATAGCGTACCGTTACGTGTGGGCAGAGACACAACCGCTTCCTTTAGCATCAGTTGTTCCGTTTCAAGAAATAGCAATAGAAGGCGACCAGACAAAACGCAACGAACAGATATCGAAGCGTAGATTAGCAACACAACGACGGTTCAGATAACTTCCTATACACAGATAATTCGCGTGGAGGAAAAATGGAAGTTTCACAAGCCGTTAAGCAAAGAAAATCAATTCGAGGTTTCCTCTCCGACCCTGTACCAGATGAAACCCTTACCACCCTTTTAGAAAAAGCAGCGCGCGCCCCATCGGGTGGAAACGTTCAACCTTGGAGAATCTATGTCATTAACGGTTCCCGTATGGAAGACTTCAAAACATTTCTTGAAGAGTCGCCTTTCTCAGATCCCGAATACCCTATTTACCCGCCAAAACTACAGGAACCGTACAGAACGAACAGGTATGAATTGGGTGAAGAAATGTATGCCTTACTTGGCATTCCTAGAGAAGATAAGGCGGCGAGGCTTGCAAACATGTCACGTAACTATGATTTCTTTGGAGCCCCAGCAGCATTTTTTTGCTTTGTTGACCGAAGCATGGGTTCAGCTCAATGGTCGGACCTTGGAATGTTCCTCCAAACTTTCATGTTGTTAGCTGAAGAAGCTGGTTTTGGCACTTGCGCTCAGGAAGCCTGGGCTATGCATCAAGAAGCTGTTTCAGCGTTCGTAAAATCCCCGGAAAATGAAATGCTTTTTTGTGGGATGGCTGTCGGTTCTCCCGACTGGGACCAGCCAGTGAATTCGCTTGAATCGAAACGGATGCCTCTTGACCAGTGGTGCACCTGGGCATAGAAGTTAGGTGGAAGACCCTTCCCCACTTCTTTGAATAGCGCGTTCATCAGTTCCTAAATATGAAGCGATAACACCCGGATCGTTGCGAACTTCGTCAGGGGTGCCTTCAGCGATTACCGAACCTGATTCTAAACAATAGATGCGGTCACTGATCGACATCACCATCGGCATGTCATGTTCAATGAGAAGAATGGAACTCCCCAGTTCTTTGCGAATCGCGTGGATAAGCGGACCGAATGCTTCTGTTTCTTTTTGTGCCACTCCAGCTGTCGGTTCATCAAGGAGCATCAATTGGGTATCAAGGGCAATTAATGAACCAAGTTCAACGATGCGTCGCGTACCTGTTGAAAGTTCTGAGATGAGTTGGTCAGCGTACCTTCCTAGACCTAGGTAGTGGATAATTTCCTCTGCTTGTTTTCGTTTCCGGCGCTCAGCGAAAGGAGATGGAGGTACCCCCAGCATTGATGGGATGAGCAGGGAGCGTTCTCGAGATTCCAACGCTGTCATAATTGTCTCCCGGACAGTGAGGCTTCCAAATAGTTTCGCATTTTGGAATGCTCTACCGATACCGTTTCTTGAGCGAACATGGCTTGCCCGTTTTTGAATAGCGGATCCGTACACTTCGATTTCACCATCAGCGGGAACAAAACCCGATATAGCATTCATCAACGTCGTTTTTCCAGCTCCATTTGTTCCTATAAGACCAACGATCTCTCCTTGCTGCACATTTATTGAAACGTCTGTTACCGCGAGTCGACCACCGAAGCGAACTGAAACATTCGATGTTGTTAATGCCGGTACGTTACTTGGGAGATTACCGAATTTCCCGACATCATCGCCTCGCGACCAAATCGCAGTTGACTGACCTTTATGTGGCGGTGACCAGTTAGTCTTGCGAGCCATCCAAGTTAATAAAGTATCGCGTGCGTTATGCAGTAAAGATATAAGCCCACCAGGGAAATACATGAGAACTACAAGCATTCCGAGCCCACTAGAAAAGAGACGTACCTGAGCGCTGCTTTCAAACACTGTGGGGATACCTACAAGAAACACTGTTCCCAAAACAGCACCAGTTATTGATGAAATTCCGCCAACGACAGCGATTGACATTACCAAAAGCGATTTATCTGGTTGGAAAGCGAGTGCTCTGAGCGACCCGGTAGCGGGGACAAGAAGCCCTCCAGCTAACGCACCTATAGCTCCTGAAACGGCGAAAGCGATGAGTTTCGCTCGTGTTGGGGAAATTGTATAAGCAGAGGCGGTGACTTCATTGTCACGAACAGCGATTAGAGTTCGACCAATTCCAGATTTTCGCATTCTCCATAACAGGTAAATAACGACGGCAACGGCCACGACGCACAGGTAATAATAAGCTTCCTTGTCTGACTTTAGGTCGTAACGACCTAGGATCACTGGCGGTTTGACTTTAGATCCACCTGCGGGGTTGGTATTTAAACGATCAATAGACATGATCCATCTACCAGCAACCAGGGCAAATCCGAGCGTAGCTATTCCCAAATACAATCCGCGAAGCCGAAGGGCTGGAATGCCAATAACGAGTGCGACGCCCGCACCCCAAAGCATGCCGATTCCCAGAGCGGCAAAATAGTTTAATGAAGCACAATAGTATGAGGTCATAAGCCCGCCGACACCAACGAAAGCGTACTGACCTAACGAGAGTTGCCCAGCCCATCCAGTCAGTACGACGGCGGAAAGGACGACAAGCATCACAACAAGAACACTGGAGAAAGCAATTAACCGGCTTGGCTTATCAACGATTTGAGGTAACAAAATAATAGCCAGAGCCAGAATCACCATACCTGCAGTTGAAATCCAACGGTATAACGGGTATTGCACGAGATCTTTATGAGCTGAACGTAACCGAGGGGTGAGGACCCAGGACTGTTCGCTTGAGCGTGCCCCTCGAGTCATGAACAACATCAATATCAATAAGATCAAAAAGATCGCTAATAGGTTCGAACCATCTCCGATACCCCATTCTCCTAGGAAGCCTCTAGATTTATTTGCTAGCACAAGCCTGTTCACGACTCCGACAACTAGACCGCCACCTAAAGCACGGGGAAAAGACTCAAGTTGACCAAACATCGCTGCTGTCAAGGAAAACAGGAGCAGTTCGGGTCCTAAACTTGTTCCAATACCACCAGCGTCAAGTTTTTGAATAGGTCCAATTAATAGGGTTGAAATACCACTCAAAACACCGGCAATAAACCAAACTTGCGTCGATACGGATTTAATTGAGAGACCGGCAAGTTGTGCAGCTCCGGGATTATCAGCTGCTGAACGGACCGCTAACCCAAACCTTGTCCGTTGGAGAAGGTAAGCGAGGAGAATCACTAACGCAGGGACAACTATGAGTACTGTCACCTGTTCACCACGAAGCAATATGTTCACCCCATCGATTTTCCACAACCCTTTCAATGGCGTGGGATAGTCGACTCGTACATCAATGGTAGGTAACCAAATTTGCAGCAGGGCAACTAGCTGAGCGACACCTAACGTAGCGACAAACAGAAGAAGACGGGGTCGTGTGAAAAGACGGCGAACTATAAGGAGTTCGGTCACCGTTGAGACCGCTGCGCTCGCAGCTATGGCAAGTATCGCAGCAAGCCAGTAGGGAAGGCCATAGTTGACCATGACCATACCCATTACGAAACCACCGAAAGTACCTATGGCTCCTTGAGCGAAGTTAATGACCCCAGTTGCTTTATAAATAAGGACGAGCCCAATGGCGACAAGGGCATACACCATTCCATCAATGAAACCTTGGAAAAGTATTTCGTTGCTGTAGAGAATCCCAGCGAAGACTGAAAGCACTTTATGCTCCTTCGCCGGAAAGGAACACTGCCCGGAGTAGATCGTCGCGTTCTAGGAGTTCCTGAGCTGGCCCTTGGAACTGGACACGTCCACGTTCCATGAAAACCGCTCGATCAGCGATTGAAAGAGCAACATTGACTGATTGTTCGACGATCACCATAGTGACACCGTCTTCTTTTAACTGCTCGACTACCCGTAGTAGGTCCTGAACGACAACGGGTGCCAAACCTAACGACAATTCGTCAATGAGAAGTAATTCTGGCTCAAGCATGACCGCTTTAGCAAGCGCTAGCATTTGTTGCTGACCACCTGATAAAGATCCGGCTTTATCTTCCAAACGGTCACTGAGTTGTGGGAAGACGGTGAAGACCTTCTCCATTCGCGCAGTTCGAAGCTCCGGATCTTCTATTAGCCAACTCCATACTTCCAGGTTCTCTCCTACTGTTTGGCTTGAAAATAAAGCTTCCCCTCCGGGGACTTGCACCATCCCCATCGATACACGGTATTCGGGATCTACCAACGTGATATCTCTACCATTCATACGGACCACGCCACGGTCAGGCATTTTCAGACCGGCGATAGCTCTCAACGCCGTTGACTTACCAGCCCCGTTGGTTCCAAGCAGAGCCAGGGTTTCACCTCGTTTAACTTCTAATTCAACATCGAAGAGCACTTGGAGGTTTCCGTAGCTAACGTTCATTCCTTGTACCTGTAGGACAGGGACTTGATCAGGGTCAGCTTTTGCTTTCCGCTGTTCTTCCTGATCGTTGAGTAGTTCTTCAACAACCAAGGAAATATCTCGTTTCATGAAACGAGAACCATACATGATGAGACAGCCGCCAATCAGAGCAGCTGGCGGGACAACAATTGTTAAAGCTGTTCTTTCCCCATACGCGTCAGAGAAGGCCCCTGTGAGCAAACCACCGAAGAATCCACCCATGAGGAATATGTAAACGCCAACGAGTGAGAACGCCTGAGCTCGCATCCGGTATGGCACTACCGCTGAGATCGTTGGTTTCATTTGGGTGAAAGCGGCGCCCTGACAGGCATTGCCAAGAGTGTAGAAAATAACGAGGAGGGTAATATTTGAACATCGCACACCGATTGTCAGGAAAACCCCGTACAGGGCGATAAGAATCCCCATAAGCCATAGAGCTCGGCGAGGGTCGCTACGGAACAGTTTATCTCCTACCTTTCCAGCAATGGGAATAGCTACAAGGGCGGCACTCCAGCTAACAGAGATGATCCAAGCCCGTTTGAATGCCCCATAATCGTAAACTTCTTCCAAAAGAAGAGACATGGTTGCCGGTACTGCCACTAGGGCGAACCCCAAAACACCTATACCGACAACAAGATAGTAGAAAGAACGAACATTCTTGAGCCGTTGGAAAGCCGACGATAATCGTACCGGTGGATCTTCTTCTTCTTTCTCAAGACTTTCTCCAAGAATTGCATCCTGTTCATATTTCCCGCGTTTGGGTTCTTTGAGAAGAAATATTGCTACGACAAGTATCAAAGCGGGAATAGCGAAAATATAGAAAGCTATACGCCAGTCATCGGGTCCATCACCGGCGAGCATCACAATCCCACCGGCAATAAAAGGTCCGATAACCTGACCGGTAGGTCTTCCCAATGCTTCAGCTGCGAAGATTCGAACTCGGATCCCAATAGGGTACTGATCAGCTATTAACGAAGGAGATATCGGGATTTTCGCGCCTGCTCCAAGTCCAGAACCAGCACGACCTATAGCCATCTGGAAAGCGTTCTGAACCGTTCCCGTAAAAGCCGTCAATCCAGCCCATACACCTGTCGCGATTGAAAGTACGCTGAGGCGGCGGTAACGATCAGATAACCATGCGAAAGGAATAGTTGAAAGGACAAGTACAACTCCTCCGAAACTTCCGAGACCAAGAAGCATAGTGTCTGAAATGTTTAAGCTTTTTTGAATATCGGGGCCGAGAACAGTTATCGCTACACGGTCAAATTCCTCAACGACAGAGAGAAGAAGCAACACAATCATCATTGGTTTTCCACCTTCGCGGACACCGTCACGGAAACTCATTTCGTCGTCTCCGACGCCGGGGAGAAGATCATCAGGGAGAACGACTTCTTCAGATTCGGCTTCTAAAGCAGCGCGACGCGCTTCTTCTTCTTCAAGAATGGTGGCAGTTATACTCGCAGTATCATTTGTCTCTTCAACTTCGCTCATTACCCCCCTCACATTCCTCTAGAAAATATCCGCAATCGTAGTAGGCCATGAAAATGGCAACACATTGATGGTATGCCAAAAATGCGTTGTAGGACAAAAAGAAACCAAAGTGATTACTCGGCTAAGAGCACATATCTCGCGGTGAAAGAGTTGCGAACAGAAGCAGGAAATGCGATTCTCAAGTTATGGCTTCACAACCTGACTTCATCCAAATAAACGATCTCTTACAACCACAATTCCCTGAAGGAGTAGAAGAAGCTCTAAACGCTGCAGAAGCAGAAGCCACAACTATCAATTGGTCAGTGAACGCTGTGAAGGAACAAGCAGCTAACAAAACAGGATTAAATGACTTTGGCGATGACCTCATAGAGGAACCATTAGAACTCCTGACTGGAATCGGAGATTCTATTGAAACTTTCCGCCCTTCAGGAAAAGTAAGTTTCTGGAACACCCTCGTCGCCAATGCCACTCAAAGACTCCTATTAGTTGATTACATTAAACGAAACCCTGAAATACATGAGATAGAGATCAAAAGACCCATAATTATTGCTGGGCAACCACGAACAGGAACAACACACCTCCATAATCTCATAGCCGCCGATCCGTCACTTCGATCACTCCAATACTGGGAATCATTAGAACCAGTGCCACCCAGAGAAGAACAAGGCAAAGAATTTTCCGTTGACCCAAGATACCAACGAACAGAAACGAACTTAGCTGGACTGAACTACGCACTTCCTCACTTCCGCCGAATGCATGACATGTATGCCGCCCACGTCCATGAAGAAATCCAATTAATGATGCCTGCCTTTGGAAGCATGCTTTGGGAAACAACGCTATGCGATGACCGTTACCGAGACTGGTACATAAGAACGGATCAAACACCCTGGTACCAGTGGATGAAAACCGTTCTCAAAGTCTGCACGCACATAGGCGGAGGACAAAGATGGATTCTCAAAAGCCCCCAACACGTTGAACAATTCCAACCACTGCTAACCACTTTCCCTGACGCAACTTTTCTTTGCACCCACAGGGACCCAGTTTCTGTCGCACAATCACTATCAACGATGATCACCTATACGGCGAGGACATATACCAAACCTCAACACCTACGAGACGTTGGCAGGTATTGGATTGAACGAAGCGAAACCATGTCCCGAAGAGGCGCTGAAGACCGGCACATACTTCCATCATCACAAGCAATGGATGTCCGCTTCCACGAATTCATGGCCGACGATGTCGCCATGGTCGAACGCATTTACGAATTCGCCGGTCAACCATTCACTCAGCAAGTACAAGACGCGATGAATGCATTCATGCAGGAACATCCACGAGGCAAATACGGTCGACTCACATACGACATTACCCAATTCGGATACGACAAAGCAGAAAGAAAAAAAGCCTTACAGTTTTACATAAACCAGTTTGGATTACGAGAAGAAAATCCGTAATCCAACAAGCGGTAGTTACCGCACTAAATCAGTGACGTGTGCAACTACATCGTCAATTGCAACGAGGTTCGTTTCACCGTCTTTGCGCGGAGTTACTTCAACAACGCCATCAGCGATTCCTTTTGGCCCGATGGTAACTCGAACCGGAACACCAATTAATTCCGCATCAGCGAACTTCACTCCAGGGCGCGCATCCCGGTCATCAAGTAGAACCTCTATTCCTGTGCCAGTAAGACTTCCATAGATTTCTTCAGCTATGCGCATACTTTCGTCGTCTTTTACTTGCACAACGGTGATAACGACATGGAAGGGAGCTACTGAAACAGGCCAAACTATTCCTTTATCATCATGGTGTGTTTCAACAATGGTAGCCATCGCTCTCTCAATACCTATACCGTAGCTACCCATCACTAAGGGCTTGTTCACACCATTTTCGTCCAGGACCTTAGCTCCGAAAACTTCAGCGTACTTTGAACCAAGTTTAAAAATATGACCTGACTCTATAGTGGAAACGAGATCCAGTTCTCCTCCGCAACTCACGCATGCTTCACCAGCTTGCACTTCGCGCAGATCCAACCATTCACTGACGTTAATGTCACGTTCAATGTTGACACCAGAAAGGTGGTAGTCATCTTCGTTGGCTCCCGTTGTCATATTCGTACGACCGTTTAGGGCATGATCAGCCAGTACCGGCAAATCAGCAACCCCTACGGCTCCTAAAGACCCGGGGAAAGCTCCAAGATTTTCCATCGTTTCATTTTTTGAAGCCGGTCGAAGGTTAACGGCTTGTGTAGCATCCGCTAGTTTTTGCTCATTGATCATGTGATCACCTCGAACAAGAACCAATGTGACCTGCCCATCGATCATGTACACCATGGTCTTTATCTGTGTTTCACTTGGATAACCAATTTCAGCAAGGGCAGCTATGGTTCGGATTTCAGGAGTGGAGAATTTTTCTACAACTTCAGGTCCTGATTCGTCAACGATGTCAGATAATTCAGAAACCGCTTTTTCAATATTTGCTGCGTAACCGCATTTCCCGCAGATAAGTACGTCATCTTCACCTGATTCAGCCCGAACCATGAATTCGATACTGTCGGAACCACCCATATTCCCTGACGAAGCTTCTACCGGAACGACATCCAGGTCAAGGCGTTCAAAGATCTTTATATAAGCCTGGTGTTGCTTCTCGAAAGCTTCATCCAGTCCGCTTTCATCAACATCGAACGAGTAGGCGTCTTTCATGGTGAACTCTCGAACACGCAACAACCCACTCTTCGGGCGGGCTTCATCACGGTATTTTGTATGAATCTGATACCACATTTGCGGCAGTTGCTTATATGAAGAAATTTCATTAGCGACTGTGGCGAAAATCTCTTCGGCCGTAACCCCTAACGCTGCTTCGCTCCCGTGACGGTCCTCAAGCCGGAACATGATCTCTCCCATTGATTCCCAACGACCGGAATCTTTCCAAATAGAAGAAGGTTGCAAAGTCGGCATTTGGACTTCCTGACCGCCGATAGCGTCCATCTCATCTTCTACGATCTGAATGATTTTTTTACGAACCCGAAACGCTAAGGGAAGAAGCGTGTAATGCCCGGAATGTAATTGGCGAATAAACCCTCCTCGGACAAGCAATTGATGACTTATAGCTTCAGCGTCAGCGGGAGCGTCACGCAACGTTGGGGAAAAGAAAGAAGTCCATCTCATATCTTGCAAGCGTAGTTGCCAGAATCACCATTGGATAACCTTTTATCATGCTTCACAGATTCGTAAGGGTTACCGCCCTCATAGCCACTGCGATAACCGTCATGTCTTTAATTGCTTGCGGCGATGACATGGACACGTCAGAAGTAGTCAAAACCAGTGAAACACAGGAGTCAGCACCAGTAAACGCTGTATCGGTTGACGGGTCAATAGTTCCTATAGAGAGCTTCAATTCAAAGCCCACGGTTCTCTGGTTCTGGGCTCCGAATTGAGGGCAGTGCCGTTCAGAAGCTCCTGCGGTCGCAGAACTTGAAAAAATCTATGGGGAAGAGGTTCAATTTATAGGGGTGCCAAGCAGAGGACGGCTTAAAGAAGTACAGGAATTCATCTCTGCAAATTCCGTGGATGGCTTCCCCCATGTCTTTGATGAGAACCTGGAAATCTGGCGGAACTACAAAATACCATCCCAACCAGCTTGGGTTTTCGTAGATAGGGAAGGAAACAAAGAACGGGTTCTTGGCGGCTTAAACATAGGGAACCTTAGATCTCGAATAATTCTTCTCACCAAAAGCTGATCCGAATCATAGAGTGGCTCCCAATCCCATTGGCTAGAATGGTGATGTGGCTTTAACCATTACCATTCCAAGACCAGATGATTGGCACGTGCATTTACGAGATGGGGAGATGCTCGATGCTGTCATCGGATACACGTCACTGCGTTTCCGCTATGCGATGGTGATGCCAAACCTCACCACTCCCATAGCGACAACAGATCAAGCTGTTACCTACCGGAATCTCATCAATGACGCGACGCCGCCCGAGTCACCGGATTTCCACCCGTTGATGACCTTGTATTGCACAGATCAACTAGAAGTACAAGACCTACTTCGCGGCCACAAAGAAGAAATTGTAGAAGCAGTGAAATACTATCCAGCTGGCGCCACCACGAATTCTCAATCCGGGGGTTCATCAATGATGGATTACTCACATATTTTCGAATCTATGCAAGAACATGGGATCCCGCTCCTCGTGCATGCTGAATCAACGAACCCCAACATTGATATTTATGACCGAGAAGCCGCTTTCCTTGAACAAGAACTTCAAGACATTTGCAACAATTTCCCTGAAATGAAAATAACGGTAGAACATATCTCCACCAGCGCAGGAGTTGACTTTGTCAACGCTTACGAAACACTAGGAGCGTCAGTTACCCCCCATCACCTCTCCCGGAACAGGTCCGATATGATCTCCCCAGCTTTCCACGCAGACCTATTCTGCAAACCAGTAATCAATTCAGAAAACGATAGACAAACTCTCGTAAGCACAGTCACAAGTGGAAACCCTTCCTTCTTCTTAGGAACGGATTCAGCGCCGCATCCAACAAAAGCGAAATACGGGAAAGAAGCAAAGGCAGGAATTTTCAATGCAGCTTATGGATTGGAAGTCGTAGCAGAAATCTTCGCCTCCGAAGACAAGATCGATCAACTCCCAGCTTTCACATCAGAGAACGGCGCTGCTTTCTACGGGTATGAACCATCAGAGGAGCAACTGGTTCTAACCCGTGAGCAAGTAGAAATAGAGGTAGCGACGCACCTTTCAACCCAGAGTGGCAAAGAAGTAGTTCTTTTCGGAACTGAAGAAGCATCCCATTGGACAATAAAGGCAAAAACTGATTAAGAATCAGTAGTTCGATAGTCCCCGTACTTTTCATCCCGGTCGCTTAACGCCCCGGTCAAACCCTTGTCTTTTATCTGCCCTAAAAATTCTTGCATTGATTCTGTGTGAATCCCTAAAGAACAAAGTTCGGTTCCGGCTCGGATACCTGTCCTGATTCCCATAACTTCCATTTGCCGATGCACGACTCTTTTATTTAACTGTGTTAGATCAGTTGGGGTTTTGGTGATGCGTTGCGCTATTGCTAAAACTTCTTCTTCTAGTTGCTCAGCGGGGAAAGCCCGGTTCGCCCAACCTTCAGCCACTGCCTCTACTCCAGTGATTGAATCTCCAGTCATCATCATTTCCATTGCCCGTCTCATTCCCAGAAACCAGGTATGGAAATGCATGTCGGGAACCCCGAAACGTGTAGCTGGGTAACCCATTTGAGCGTCTTCAGCGATATAGACAAGATCACAACACGTCGCGAGTTCACTACCACCGGCAAGACAGTATCCATGTACTTGAGCTATAACGGGTTTCGCTAAATCCCAAATGCTCATCCACCCCTCAGTCACATGGCGAGGCCATTGCCCTTCTCCCTCTGCAGTGAAAAATGGGAGTTCATGACCGGCGTTCGCGCCTGCAAGATCATATCCGGCAGAAAATGAAGGACCAGCGCCACGAATAATTGAAACTTTAACATTAGGATCAGTGTCAGCTTCTTGCAATGCTTTAAGGATCGCCCCGCGCAAAGGATGAATGAGAGAATTACGTTTCTCTGGACGGTTCATCGTCAGCCGTCTCACCCCTGGGATCGGATCATCAACCAATAAAACATCAGAAATCGGTGATTCATCAGATGTGGGGTTCTTACCTGTATCGCCATAATCGCTCATAACGCTCTCTCTTCTCATCTTGGTTTACTGACGATCGTAGCCTCTCTTCCCTAACAACCCTAAGAAGAAAGAAGGGGGCGGACTTCTTTCATCCGTTTTTCCGTAAAAAAACCGGAAAACCGATCCGTTTTTCCGGTTTTAGAACCGACTTGATCAGGAAAATCGTGTGTTGGAAAAACGGGATCGTTTTTCCAGACCACGCAGGAATAAATCCAACCCTTTTATGAACTCTCATTGCGTATTCGCTTCGCATCCCGTGCGCGATCAGTAATCCCTAGCTTTGTTTTACGCATCCGAATAGTTTCAGGAGTGACTTCAATGCATTCATCAAAGGCAATAAATTCAAGTGCTTGTTCTAAAGAAAAGATTCGTGGAGGCGTCAAACGAATAGTGTCATCAGAAGCTGATGCGCGAACATTCGTCAATTTTTTCTCTTTCGTGATATTTACGTTCATGTCTTCAAGCCGTGAATTCTCCCCGACAATCATGCCTTCATACACGTCCGTACCTGGGGCGATAAGAAGAGAGGTTCGTTCTTGTAGGGGAGCAATAGCGTATGTTGTAGCTACCCCCGAACGATCAGAGACGACACTACCGGTGGTTCTAGTCCGTAGGTCACCCATCCAAGGCTCATAACTTTCAAAAACATGGTGCAATAAACCCGTCCCCCGAGTTTCGGTAAGGAACTCAGTTCTGAATCCGATTAAGGCACGAGCGGCAACAATGTATTCAAGGCGAACCCAGCCGCTCGCATTATTGGTCATTGTTTCCATTCGGGCTTTGCGACTACCAAGCAACTGAGTTACCGGACCCACATACTCTTCAGGTATATCAATTGTGAGATATTCGGTCGGTTCATGAAGCGCCCCGTCTATCTCTCGTGTCACCACCTCCGGTTTCCCAACAGTCAGTTCAAAACCTTCCCTCCGCATCATTTCCACCAAAATAGCGAGCTGCAGTTCGCCTCTTCCCTGCACTTCCCAAGCATCTGGTTGTTCAGTGGAAAACATGCGAATAGAAACGTTTCCTATCAATTCCTTTTCTAAACGTGCTTTAACGAGCCGAGCGGTGAGCTTATCCCCTTCTTTCCCAGCTAGTGGCGATGAATTTGTCCCTATCGTGACTGAAAGAGTTGGCTCATCGACGGTAATAACAGGTAAAGGTTTCGGATTATCAGGATCAGAAAGTGTTTCGCCAATAGTGATATCTTCAATCCCTGAAATAGCGATCACTTCCCCCGCCCCTGCCGTCTCTACTTCAACCCTTTCTAAATATTTAGTGACGTATAGGTTCGCTATTTGTGCAATGGCAATGTCACCATTTGTTTTACACCACGAAACCTTCGAACCTTTTTTGATGGTTCCATGCATGACACGGCATAACGCTATCCGCCCAACATAAGGAGAAGCATCTAGATTCGTAACCCAGGCTTGAAACGGGTGATCTGGGTCATGGACGGGAGGGGGAATAGTCTCAACTAGCGTGTCAAGCAAAGGTAGAAGATCAGTGCCTGGTTGGTCGAGGTCAGTAGTAGCGATTCCCTCACGTGCATCTGTGTAGATGATAGGGAAATCTATTTGGTCATCAGAAGCATCCAAATCAATGAACAACTCATAGACCTCGTCTACGACTTCAGCGCATCTCTGATCAGGGCGATCAATTTTGTTAATCACTAAAACGACAGGGAGGTCTTGAGAGAGAGCTTTTCGGAGAACGAAACGTGTTTGTGGCAACGGTCCTTCACTTGAATCAACTAGAAGCAGAACACCATCCACCATTTTTAACGCACGTTCAACCTCTCCTCCGAAATCAGCGTGGCCGGGTGTGTCAAGAATATTGATTTTTGTTTCCCCATATTGGATGGCCGCGTTTTTGGCCAGAATTGTGATTCCACGTTCTCTTTCAATATCCATGGAGTCCATGACCCTATCTTGGGTATCTTTGTAGTCATTAAACGCTCCAGATTGGCGGAGCATCCCGTCTATGAGCGTTGTTTTTCCGTGGTCAACGTGTGCGATGATAGCGACATTACGTATCGAATTCTGTGGTTGCATGACCGCACCACAGTACAAGAGTTGATTACCTTTTCCTCAGATACTTACCTTGTCATTTATCAGCGCCAACACTGTCAAGACCTTAATTTCCAATAGTTGATGAAATTCTATCTTTACTGACTCTTATGAATGTTTCGTTTATGGCGATTCAGGTATGTCGTTTACTCATTTGATTGAATGCTATTGCTATCAAAATCCCTGCCGCAATAGTTGTCACTCCACTTGCAGCGTAAATCACATCTCCGGCGATGGCATCATCAATCGTGTCTGTTCCGATCATGCTTCCAATAACATTCAAGGCATACCCGATCCACCAAACTACAAAACCGGCTAACCACAAATTATTTCGTTGCTGACCGGAGTCGCTACTTAGTGCATTCTTCCATGCATCACTAATTACTTGGTAGGGAACGAAAAAGAACATAATCGGGCAAAACCAACCACCGATAGCCCAACCTCGACTCCATCTTCCGCTCTTACCCCATGCTTCAAGGTTCCCAGCGGCTCTCCAAGCCCAGATGATTAAGATAATAGCAAGTGGTATCCCAATTAAGATTTCGAAAATAGTGGAGACTCCCACAAAAGTATCGGCATTATCGATATCGGCCCAGCTAACGTAAGTTCCATTCTTTATGTCATTTATTACAGAGGCTCTATTGGCAAAAGCGATGAGACTTAATAACCCCATTATTGAACTGATAACTGCCAAAATCGAGATCGCTTTACCCAAGCCTCCAAGGTTATATGTAGGTTTAGAATCAGGTGAGTTAGCTATTGAAGGTAGTAACGCTGCTTTTTCTATCTCGTACTCTTCTTCAGAAATAAGATTATCGTTCCGTAACTTATTTAACTTTTCTAGATCTTCCATCCATCCAGACATCTATAAATATCTCCATTCACTCATTCATAAGAGGAAATATGTAACTCCTCTTTTTTGCATGCCACCATGTCTGTGGCAAACTACACATTAGGTCGCAAAAATAGTTTAATGTAAGGTTCTCTTTGAAACACCTTAAGTACGAGGACCTATCTTAAATTTCAAACAGGTAAATCTTTATAGGAGGTTGAATATATGTCACAAACAGATCAATGGATGGATGAGATACGAAAACTTGACCAGCTACGAAACGATAAACTTATTTCTGGAGAAGAGTATGATCGACAGAGAAATATCCTCATGGAGAACCGTGATGCAATAAGTCTGTCTATTGAAGAAGGTGCTGTTGGAGTTTCAGCTTGGGCAAGATTGGGTTGCGCACTCCTAGATGGGCTTTTATTCACGGTGACTTTAGGTATTGGTTGGATTATTTGGGCCTTTACTTTAAACGGTTCAGGGCAAACACCATCAAGAAAACTACTAAACCATACAGTCATTGATCTTGATACTGGCAATCCTATGAAATTGGGAAGAATGTTTTGGATGAGGTATTTCATCGGCACTCTCGTTGCCAATTTCGCATTTCTCTTTACGATAGGAATTCTTTGTTTTATGCCATTTTGGGATAAACGAAATCAAAATATTTGGGATAAGGTCTCAAATTCATTAGTGATCGAAACACCAAAAAACGTTCTCTAATAAATAGAAGTGGCAGTGAGGACAAGGAATGCAGTCTTTGGAATTCTTTTAACGCCTAATGATGAAGTACTTGTAGTGGCCAATCGACGAAGCAGTGGTGGCGTACGATGGTCATTCCCAGGAGGCCTTGTTGATAGAGGAGAAACTTCGCTTGAGGCATTAAAGCGAGAAGTTGAAGAAGAAACATCGCTTATCACTCATGAATGGTCACATCATGTTTACACCACACTGGTGCAGTTTCGTGAAGGTAGACGTGATCTTGACCTGAACGTTGAAATTTACTTATCTAAAAATTGGGAAGGAAAATTGGATTTTTCACGTGACCCCGATGGCCTCGTAGTCGATGGAATTTTCGCAAATGTCTCATCAATTGGAGATTTTTTCTTAGATTCAGATGAGTACATCAGTGAACCCATACTGGAGTGGGTATTTCACCAATGGGAAGAGCCGGTGCGTTTCACTTATTTAGTAGAAGGAAAGCGATCGGAAAGAACTATTCGTAGAACGCATTACGAAAAATTAACATAAAGAAGTATTAATCTTTTTATAAGTATTACTTAATGTTAAATTCCGGCTTCTTCCCATCAATGGCGCCATTTATTAACTGGTTTTCCCAGTCTGCTGCAATTTTTCCAGAGTAAACCTTATTTCCTTTTTTAATCGTAGTGTTCTCAGCTACTGCGTAAGAATAGGTAAGTTCCTTCTTTATGAAGTTTCGCACTTCGTTTTGGAGAGTTTGTTCTTTTCCTGGTTCCCTAAATTCTTTCCATTTATTTGAAGTGATTTTTGTACCTACGTAGTTTTCAATGAGATAGTACGCAAGGATATTATTCCGTCTTGCCTTCGCATGATTTTGAAGTCGACTCTTTAAATTTCCATCTCCTTTTTTCTTAGATTGGTTATCCCAGCCTCTTCCCGCCATGCCTACATAAAGAAGGTCTTCTCCTTTCCAAATCACATAAACACCTGGCCTTTCTGGAATTTCCCCCATTTTTTTGTTGTTTGAAAATTTCAGTCTGTTCTTTAATTTTTTCTTTGGAAGTTGATGTATCTCTTTGGCTGCCATTTCAGTCTTCTTTTTTTTGCGTCAAGCAGTTAGGCAAATAATGGCTTCATCAATGACTGAGTCGGCCAGTTTACGGAGGTCAGCATCATCCATGGTGGCGACCTGGTGCGGGACCATAATAGATCCGGTGTACTCTTCCATTCCTACGGTCGGTGAGAAACTGGTGACGATTGGGGCAAAGGGTTCGGTGATGACGAGCGCTGTGGGGACACCTAGGGCTTCCATCTGGACTGCGTCGTGCAAACTACACGCGGTGCAAGCACCTCAGTCGCCGAGACCGGAAATTACTAGGTGGGATCGAGCCGCTAACATTTCGGCTTCATCAGCATCAATAGGTTTTGAGGCAATGGACTTGGAATGAACTATGACATCGGCGACAGGGAACCGCTCACCGAGACCTTCTGCAATGTAGGTTAAGAGTTCTTTCGCGTGCGGCTTGGAATTATCAATCACTGTAACGACCATCGGCTCGACCGGTGCTAACCGAGCAGTCATGTGAACTTCAACTGGTCTTTCGGTTTCGTATTCTGGGTTGAGAATATCAATTGTGCTCATGGCGAATCCTTTCTTCACTTATTTTCATGGTAGCCCACCGCTAGGGGGTTGAACTTTTTTGGTTGCGGCTACTGAATGCACGGTAGGGGCCCATGTTGGGATGTAGGCGCTCCAGCCAGCGCCAGCACTGCCCGCAGTGATTAAGAAAATGTCGTCGGGACTACGAACGGTGGCGAGTTTGCCATCTGCATCGGGCGTCATGTCGTTCTGCTTCGTGTGTTCCATCACGATACCGGCTGCTTCTAAGTAGGCGGGTGTCACACGGGTTTCCTCAGCGAGGTGTTCTCGAATAGCTTGTCGTGTCCAGCCGTTCTCAACGAGAATCCTTCGGTGTTCGTAACCGAGCACGAGTAGCACTTGGTGTCCCTTTCCGACTCCATAGGTCGCTGGGTTTGTCATGGCGGCAACGAACGTCGCGAGAACCCCTTCAGGTGTAGCGTTGAGTTGGTTAGATACTTGGTGGGGCCCCTCAGTTGCTAAAACTGTCACAGTGGTATCGGTTTCGTCATAACCAAGGTCAACTCGGAGTGGGTCCCATCCTTCAGGCGGTTTTTCTTCGGCGATTAACATCGTGTACTTTCCAGGATGCCCGATTGACGATCCGTCGAGCTTATCTGAACGAGCTCCGAGCACGTTCATCGCAACGAGTCGCATAGTACGACCGACAGTCGCGTTCGCTCTATACCCTGGGCCGAGCGCGTTACGGGTGGTATTAAATCCCAGCGCTTCAAGGTCTGGACCACTGACAGCCACGCACAACGCAGAACCACCAGTGCTGGTCACAGCCGTGTGACAGCCGAAGGCAGGGTCACACATTGCCGTTAGAGCGGCGAGAACTACCGGAAAATGCTGAGTTTCGCAACCAGCCATAACAGCGTTGATAGCCGCTTTTTCAGCTGTGATATCTCTGGATCGTTCCGGGACCGTCCCAACCACCTCTTCAGCGTTAACGCCAGCGAACGCTAACATTGCATCAACTCGTTCCGGCGTGGGTGGAACGACTGGTAGACCATCGGTCCAGCCTCGAGTAAAGAACTCTTCTTGCACATCGGATTCAGTAAAAGTTAGAGATTCCGCCATGAATCTGACATTAGCAGGGTGCTAATAAAGCAGCATTTTCAATTGAAGTCAATGGTTTTTGGTATACGCCCCTAGGACTTGTGGGCACTTACCCAACCTGTTTTGAAGGTCTTCATATGTGGTTACTAGTATCCACCTTAATCGAGGTCCTCCGAGACAGTTCACCACCCGACCGAGGTCGTGGTTTGGCCCTGTCAACCTTCGTCGGCTTGGGCGTAGGGACTCTCGAGCATACTCTCGTGGCCATCCGTGATTGGTTGGTCAACCCGCTGACCACTCTTACCACCCGGGCCGAACGAGTTCACGACGTCGCGGAGATCGGTTCGGTCGGGGATCTGCGGTAGCTGTTGTGGCTGGCCTGGCATCTTGGCGATGTGCAGCGTCTGTGTGGGGAAAGCGAACTCGACTTGAAGAGATTCAGCGAGCCGCATGATATCAAGATTGAGGACGTGCCGGGTACGCAGCTCTTCATTCCAATCTTCAGCATCGATGAAGCAATAAACCAACACGTCAAGGCTGGTGGCGCCGAAGCCATGGAACTCGACGATGTAATAGTCCTGACGCATACCCGGGTTGGACTGGATGATAGCTCGGATCCCCTCAACGAATGCCTGCAGCTGATCGGGCTTGGTATGGTACGCGACCCCAAGCGTGGTCTTATACCGCCGCCAACGCCGCTGACCCATGTTGTCAATCCCACTATCCATCAAATTGCCATTCGGCACGCTGATCAACGAGTTGTAGAAGGTGCGCACACGGGTTGAGCGAAAGCCCACGGCCTCTATGGTACCTTCGACACCATCGACGACAACCCAGTCGCCGACCTCAAACGGCTTGTCGGCGAAGATCGTGACTCCGCCTAGCAGGTTACGAACCGTGTCTTGTGCCGCCAGCGCGATCGCAAGACCTCCGAGACCTAGGCCAGCGATCAGCGACGAGACGTTGATATCCAGGTTCTGTAGGACAAACAGGAGGCCGACGAATGTCACGAACAACCGCACAGCCGTGCGCAACAGCGGCACTAGGCTGTCATCAAGCTTCGACTCGGTCTGACTGGCGCGTCTTGCCAGCACATCCATAAAGATGTCAATGGCGCGGTAGGCGACCTGAAGTACCCCCACGGCAGCGACCAGGCTGGCCACCTGATTCACGACATTCTCGATCTCCGGATTGAAATCAAGCATCGGAAATCCGACTAGCAGTGTGATCCCGATCGTGACCAGTAGGATGCCCCGGTTCAGTCGGCGCCGCTCAACCTCCCAAAACGTTAGATCGTCGCCAGAGTATCGACGACGGACGAACATGGCGACTACTCGCAACAGGGCGAAGTGCAAAACCGTTATGACGACGGCTAGTAACCCGAAGCCTATGTACTGCTCGACCTCGATCCCGAGATACTCGTCAGTGAACCAAGTTGGCGCGGCTACGATCATCTCACCAAAATAGCGAGCTAAAGAGATCAGAGTGTTGATATCGGTGTAAGAATTGTGTGGACAGGCTCATTCAGTCAACTAGATATCTCGTTTGCAACACAGTGAAATTATTCTTAAAAAGATTTTGTCTCTAGGTTCCGATGTTCTGTGAATGTTGGTACGCCCCCTAGGACAGGCGTATAGTTTCAGAACTTTTAGATTTGGGCCTCTTGTTTTGTATAGTTAAGTTATCACGGGGTCTATCTCGAGATGACAAATGAAACGCTCAGTGATATGAGTGGGAAGCTACTAAATGATATGACGGGAACCAACGAGCAACAGCTGCGAGAAGCGTGGGATGCATTCATCAATAATCTGAAGACACTGGGTCACAACGTACTCGATTCACCGCCAACAGATATTGAACGGGTGGATGGGATCCGGTTTATCTTGCGCCAACTCGCCTACCGCGAGGAACAGTTTCTAGAGTTCCCGAGTGGCCACAAACCGGAACTGTTCTTTGCCGAGTCGCCGACCCGCAAGATCTTTGCGGACTGTCCCGACACGATCTATCACCAGTTTAGCGTTGCAAGAGGTGGTGTCTATCGATTAACCGGCACGCGTGGGGAGTCGCCCTACATCTCGTTCACTGCATATCGCGCCGGCGTGGTTGACCGAGTCGTAGCTGATCTCCATGACGGCGAGCTTGATATCAACGGAGATGGGACGTTCTCCTTGACTGTCGGAGGCCCCGAGATGAATGGTAACTGGTTAGATTTAGATGAGGATGCAGCATTTGTCATCATTCGTGAGTACACCCACGATCGAGCCAAAGGTGTTAAGGCTAAGTTTGATGTCGAACAGGTAGCCCCTCTGCTTGGACACCGCCCCGAGCTTGACACAGACCGTATCGCATCGACCCTTAACTTGCTAGGTATTTCTTTGAGCTGGGTTACCGATGCGACGGTTCGCCTCTCTGCCGAGCTCCGGTTACGGCCCAACATCATGAACGAGGCTGCCGCCGGTCTCGTGTCGGAGATGGCTGGAACACCTCACAATCACTACCAACTCTGCTATGTCCAGCTTGAGCCCGGGCAAGCTCTGGAGTTGCAGATCAACCCGCCACCATGTCGTTATTGGAGTGTGCATCTGAACAACTGGTGGTTGGAGTCTCCCGAGTTCCGTGACGGGCAGTCGGTGTGTATCAACGATGCTCAAGCGGTCCGCGAACCTGATGGCACTGTCAAAATGCTCGTTGGCCCCGACGACCCAGGTAACGGGAACTGGCTTGACACCAAGGGCCGCACCGAGACTATCCTTCTCGCCCGATACCTACTACCGGATAATGAGTTACCACCCATTATCACTAATCTGATCAACATCTGAGAGTTAACGTGCGCCCCCTAGGACCTACCACGGATATAAAACCTACAAACGCACAACCCAATAATCGCTCTCATTGGGGGCATTAGCAAGAGTTAGGCGTTAAATGTACCGTTTAGGCTCTCGTGGCTCAATGCGCCACCTATATAACTTTATGGAGCGGGATTGGTGGGTAAAAGTGGTTGATGTATTATGAGTACAAGTTGTCTATGTAACTGACCGGCAGCCCTGAAAAAAGGATCTCGTTATGACTTCTCGCCCGCTTGACGGCATCCGTGTCGTCGATCTCACTCATGTTCTCGCTGGGCCGTACTGCTCGTATCAGCTCGGCTTACTCGGCGCTGAGGTGATTAAAGTTGAGCCTCTCTCTGGCGAT
>Ga0208894_1000445_pt1 | contig 31126 bp, 29 predicted proteins | sample ETNtaG_12_FD_185752 | JGI IMG/M metagenome (GOLD analysis project Ga0208894, IMG submission 185752) | Marine microbial and viral communities from oxygen minimum zone, Eastern Pacific Ocean - ETNP201306SV49 (SPAdes) (version 2) | ecosystem: Environmental > Aquatic > Marine > Oceanic ...
GATCTGCTTTGGATGGCAAGGACCTAATTAGTTGATGAAAGTGCCATTTAATCTGCTCAAGATCTTTAAAAATGTCTGCGTGATCAAATTCAAGATTATTGATCACAAATGTATCGGCCGGATAGTGGATAAACTTAGACCTCTTATCAAAAAAAGCTGTGTCATATTCATCTGCCTCAATCACAAAATAGAGAGAGCTTCCTAAAGATGCCGATGCCTCAAAGTTGATCGGAACTCCCCCGATAAGATAGCCTGGATCTTGACCCATATCTTTTAATGCAGATGCGATAATGCTTGAGGTTGTGGTCTTGCCATGAGTGCCGGCCACAGAAATAACCTTCTTATCAGCAAGAATATTTTTACCCAGCCATTCGGGGCCTGAGGTATAAGCCAAGCCATTATCTAGAATGTGCTCTATGATCTCCATGCCTCTTGTCATCACGTTGCCGATCACAATCAAGTCGGGTTGCATCTTTAGCTGATCGATATCATAGTTGGGAATGACTTCAATGCCCATTTCATCTAGTTGATCACTGATGGGCGGATAACAATTGATGTCTGAGCCGGTTACCTGATGGCCTGACTCTTTTGCTAGCAGAGCGAGGCTGCCCATGAATGTTCCGCAAATGCCTAGTATATGAATGTGCATAAGCCTAACTTACTCTCCTAGAAATGAAGAATGCACCAAAAAATTGATCATCATGTATAAAAGCGCAATCAAAACACCGGAGACTGGAGATGAAGAGACGCTCAAATTTTCTTTTACCATCGATCTTGAAAAGATATGCCCCATGACCATTATCGACCAAATCGCAATGACAAAGAATAAAAGAGGCAACCAAATGGGCAAGTCGCCTGACTCGATGAGGTCATTGTCACTTAGAATGTCAGCGAATCTTATGATTAAGGGGCTGGCAATTATATTGAATAACGCACCCGTTCCAAATAATGCAATGAGTGATCGAGTATAATAATCCTGTGTATTGAAGATTTGGGTTAGTATTCTCAGGAAAATAATCAGTAAAATAGCATCAACAAAGAAAGAGCGAACAAAAATAGCTGGTGTTTCTGATATGGTGAACCCAGAAATTGACTGACTGAGGAAATAGAATATGAATACGATCAACAATAAAAACATTGAGTTTGGCAATGCCATCTGATCGGATTTTCTCAAAAGAATATTCCAAAGAACTTTTATTAACTCAACCATGACAAACAATTCTATTATAATTTTGTCTTTAGAATAATGTTTTACACTAAATACCAAAAAGAAAATTGTACCTAATTGAAGAACAAGAAAGTCTGGATCATTTTATAAATGATATAAAAGATCAAGCGTGTATTGCTGTCGATACAGAATTCGCAAGAGTGAGCTCCTACTATCCGAAATTATGCTTGGTTCAAATAGCCACCCCTTCACTGATTGCTTGCATTGACTGCCTCAGTGATATCGATCTCAGTGGCTTATGGAAAGTCATCTTTGACAAGAAGATTGAGAAAATTATGCATTCATGTTCTCAGGATATTGAAATATTTTTTTTAAATAATCACGATATTCCTGAAAATATCTTTGATACACAAATCGCAGCAGCATTCATTGGTCATTCTTCACAAGTGGGCTTCAAGGAGCTTCTAGAGAAAGAATTGAATGTAGTCATTGAAAAATCACAAACCAGAAGTGATTGGAGCAAGCGCCCTCTGGCAGAAGCACAATTGGAATATGCCTTTGATGATGTTGAGGACCTTATTGAGCTTGCATCTTCAATCAAAGGAAAGCTCGTTGAGCTCGATCGAATTGAATGGGTCATGGAAGAGTGCAATGACCTGGTCCATAAAAGAATAGGATTGATGGATACGTCTGAAATATGGAAAAAGACAAAAGGGATCAATAAATTAAAGAATGCTCCGAGACACCTTGCTGTTTTGCTTTCAAAATGGAGAGAAGAAAAAGCAGCCGAGAAAGATATTCCTCGAAAGTGGCTGATGAATGATCAAGAAATTATTGCTATTGCGAAATGTGAAAACCTCTCAATGGATGCTTTGCAGCAATTTATTTCGAGCAATCGTTTAAATAAAGATGAAATATTTGAACTTTATCATTGCTTGAAAAACACAGAGGAAGATGCTTTAAGTTCGAATCAGCATAAAAAAAGAAAGAAAATAAAAGACGAGGATCTCAAGGTGGTCAGTGACTATCTTGAATCCAGGTCAATAGAACTAGGCATCAATAAAGATATCCTTGGCTCAAAAAAAGACATGGCCAAATTTATTGCCGAAAGGGGTGGAAAACTGAATAAGGGGTGGAGAAAGAAATTGATGTCTCAAGATCTAGAAGACCTGCTGAATTAGTCACTCATAATTCCATCAATTTTTTTAATCTCAAATAAACATCATCTACAGATCCCTGACCATCAATTGTGAGAAGAAGTCCGGCTGATCTATAAAAATTAATCATGGGTTCTGTCTGCTGCTCATACACTTCAATCCTTTTTATGATTGATTCCTCATTGTCATCTTCTCGTTGCACCAACTCACCGCCACTCGAAAGGCATTCATCTAAATCACTTTGAGAGGAAAAATAGACATTCAGAGTCTTTCCAGTTAAAGAACATGTCCTCCTCCCGGATAATCTTTTGATAAGAATCTCACTTGGAACATCAATCAATATACTAAAATCAAGCGGCTTATCTATATTTTCAAGGAAATCTCTTAAAGATTGCGCCTGGTTTATATTCCTTGGGTACCCATCCAAGAGAAAACTGCTTTCTCCAATACCGGATAACTCATTTTTAATTAAATCTAGAACAATCTCATCTGAAACGAGTAATCCCTCTGACATTATCTTTTGGACTTTATTGCCAAGATCAGAGCCTGATTCAATGGCTTGTCTGAGTAAAACGCCGGTTGAGATTTGACGACAATCATACTCATCCATCAGCTTCTCAGCTTGTGTTCCCTTTCCTGAGCCAGGAGCACCCATCAATATTAACCTCATAAAAAATCCTCTTTTAGGTAGTTTCACTATTAAAACATTGGATGACTAGCTATCATATTCAAAATTCTTAATTTTGGAAGGGATTATGGCACCGAAGAATGCATTTTATGCTCAATCAGGAGGAGTGACTTCAGTCATTAATGCAAGTGCTGCAGGCGTGATTGAGACCGCAAGAAAATATCCAAAGAAGATCGGCAGCGTTTATGCTGGAAAGAATGGCATCTTGGGCGCTCTTGAAGAAAACTTGATTGACACCAGTCATGAATCAGCGAAACAAATTGAACTCTTAAAATATACTCCCGGTGGAGCATTTGGCTCAGCAAGATATAAGCTCAAAGGCATTCAAAAAAACCGAAGAGAATATGAGCGACTGATTGAAGTCTTTAAAGCACATGATATTGGTTACTTTTTCTATAACGGTGGCGGAGACTCAATGGATACCGCTCACAAAGTTTCTCAGATAGGCTCTGAAATGGATTTTCCAATTGCTTCGATTGGCATTCCAAAAACTGTAGACAATGATTTACCCATTACAGATACGTGCCCAGGCTTTGGATCTGTTGCTAAGTACATAGCCGTTTCCACGCATGAAGCAAGTCTGGATGTCTTGTCAATGGCTGAAACATCGACCAAAGTTTTTATATTAGAGGTCATGGGAAGGCATGCAGGTTGGATAGCAGCAGCATCGGGCTTGATTTCAAATAAAAGAAAAGACCCGCCTCATATTATTCTGTTTCCAGAAGTTCCATTTAATAAAAAAGACTTTCTAAAGAAAGTAGAAAAATCTGTAAAGCAAAATAGTTACTGCGTCATTGTCGCGAGCGAGGGAACCAGATACAAAAATGGTAAATTTCTCGCTGATGCGGGAAGCAAAGACTCTTTTGGCCATAAACAGCTTGGTGGAGTTGCCCCGGTATTGGCAGAAATGGTAAGGGGCTCACTTGGGTATAAATACCATTATGCAATAGCGGATTATCTTCAAAGATCAGCCAGACATCTTGCTTCGGAAATTGATCTCAAACAGGCATATGCGGTCGGTGAAGCGGCTGTCAAATCAGCCATTAGAGGAGATAAATCAAAAATGATGACGATTGTGAGAAAGTCAAATAAACCATATAAATGGACAATCGGGTCCACGGATCTATCGAATGTTGCCAACAATGAAAAAATGATGCCCAAGAAATATATCACCTCGAATGGTTATGGCATCACTAAAGCCTGCAAGGAATACATGAGGCCATTAATCAACGGGGAAGGTTATCCACCATATAAGGAAGGCTTGCCGGTATTTTGTGAACTGAAAAATAAACTTGTTCCAAAGAGGCTAAAATCAAAATTTATGGTATGATCCACAAAATTTTTAACAAACTTCTAAAAAAATATACACGAGGAGTACACGATGGATGAAGGTCAAGCTTTATGGATTGCATTATCTGCGTCAGTAGTAGCAATCATTTGCGGAGTTGTTTTTTCACTCCAAATCATCAAAGAACCAGACGGTAATGATCGAATGAGAGAAATTGCCGGCGCGATCCAAGAGGGCGCTCAAGCTTATCTAAATAGACAATATTCAACAATTGCAATTGTTGGGATAGTTATATTTATTCTGCTGGGCATAAGTGGAATTGGTTGGGCAAGCGCAATTGGTTTTGCAATCGGTGCAATCTTTTCTGGCCTAGCTGGATACATTGGTATGGGTATTTCTGTTAGGGCCAATGTAAGAACCGCTCAAGCAGCACATCAAGGTATGAATTCAGCCTTATCTGTGGCCTTTCGTGGTGGAGCCGTTACAGGCCTTCTTGTTGTAGGCCTTGGTCTTCTGGGAATTAGTGGATACTTCTTAATCCTAAGATCCACAGGTGTGTCGGTTGATGACAGTCTTCATGCGCTGATCGGCTTGGCATTTGGAGGATCGCTTATTTCTATTTTTGCAAGATTGGGTGGTGGCATCTTTACAAAGGGTGCTGATGTTGGCGCAGACTTGGTTGGGAAAATCGAAGCTGGGATTCCAGAAGATGACCCAAGAAACCCTGCTGTAATTGCTGACAATGTTGGTGACAATGTTGGGGACTGCGCTGGAATGGCTGCCGATCTTTTTGAAACATATGCAGTAACCATCATTGCAACAATGCTATTAGGTGGACTGGTTTTTAGTGATCCAGCTGAAGCCAACAATGCTGTCCTCTATCCTCTAGTATTGGGTGCGGTATCCATTGTTGCTTCTGTGATAGGTGCTTCATTTGTTAAAGCAAAAGAAGGCGGGAGTGTCATGGGTGCACTTTATAAAGGTGTGATCATCTCAGGACTGCTTGCTGCCATAGCTTTCTATCCAATTACTGGAATGATGGGAATGAGTATGGGCTTATATTGGTCTGCAATTATTGGCCTGGTTCTGACCGCATTTATGGTGATGGTCACAGAATTTTATACCAGTACAGAATATAGTCCAGTTCGGAAGATTGCTGAGGCATCAACTACTGGACATGCAACCAATATTATTGCTGGGTTAGGCGTTTCAATGAAAGCCACTGCCCTGCCTGTTCTCGCGGTATGTCTGAGTATCTGGGGCGCTTTCATGTTAGCCGGTGGCTCAGAAAATACTGAACAAGGACTATACGGCATCGCAATTGCTGCAACCTCAATGCTTTCTCTTACCGGCATGATTGTCGCATTGGATGCATTTGGTCCAATCACTGACAATGCGGGTGGAATCGCTGAAATGGCCGAACTTCCATCTGAAATCAGGGGCATTACTGATCCATTGGATGCTGTTGGAAATACCACTAAGGCTGTAACGAAAGGCTATGCAATAGGATCGGCCGGTCTTGCTGCTTTAGTTTTATTTGCTGACTTTACAGCTAATCTTGAAGCCGAAGGAAAAATGGTTGAGTTCATGCTTAATGATCCTGCAGTAATCATTGGATTATTCATTGGCGGAATGGTTCCTTATCTTTTTGCAGCCTTGGCTATGGAAGCTGTCGGTAGAGCTGCAAGCTCAGTTGTGACTGAAGTTAGAAGACAGTTCAGAGAAATTCCAGGAATTATGGAAGGCACAGGCAAGCCAGATTACTCTAACTGTGTTGACTTATTAACAAAAGCTGCCATCAAAGAAATGATTATTCCATCAATATTGCCAATACTAGTTCCTGTTGTTTTGGCTGTATCCATGAATATCTTAATGCCTGAAGATGGAGGAATTAGGGCTTTAGGTGGGCTACTTATCGGAACAATTGTAACCGGTATTTTTGTTGCAATCTCAATGACCACAGGTGGTGGTGCTTGGGACAATGCAAAGAAATATGTTGAAGATGGTCATTGTGGCGGCAAAGGATCCGAGGCACACAATGCCTCAATCACAGGCGATACAGTGGGTGACCCATATAAAGACACCGCTGGCCCAGCAATCAATCCATTGATCAAGATCATCAATATCGTTGCATTGCTGTTAATCCCACTTCTTTAATTCATGATTGATTCATATTTGAATCGATAGTGAGGGTTACAATTCGTTACACAAAGGGAGAGGATAAAATGTTAAAAAACATTCCTCTCCCAAGATGTTATAAATCAATCTAAATGCAAGATAATTACAAAAAGAGACGCATGAAAAAAATAGGAATAATTTATTTCTTGCTGGCAACAATCAGCTATGGTGCTCAGAGCACCTCATTGATGGAGGTTTATCAATTGGCGACTGTCAATGACCCGTTGATCAAAGAAGCACTGGCAAATAAAGAAGCCATCATTGAGAGCAGACCACAGGCTCGAAGCTTGATTCTGCCTCAGCTCAGTAGTTCAGCAACGTTTTCAGACAGTGATGTGAATGGGCAAAGTACTTTCCAACAAAAATTCGTCAATCCGATAACGGGAGATGAAAGTGTATTGACAAGCAATACAGACTTTATCCAAGAATCAGAAACACTGCAGTGGGATATCTCCCTGAGACAGTCGATCTTCGATTATGGTATTTGGATGAACCTCCGAAAAGCCAATAAGACAGTTGCCCAAGCAGAAGTTGATTACCTTGCAGCAGAACAAAATCTAATGATTAGGGTGGCATCGGGTTACTTCAATATCCTAGCTGCAGAAGACACGCTCGAAGCAGAGCAAGCCGCAAGACAATCTATAGAAAAGCAACTGGACCAGGCTCAAAAACGATTTGAGGTTGGCTTAATAGCCATCACAGATGTCCAAGAAGCACGAGCTGCGTATGATCAGTCAATTGCCAATGAAATCATTGCAAAAAGAAGTTTGGCCACTGCAAAAGAATCGCTAAGATCGATTACGGATAGTTACCCTGGTAAACTCAAAAAACCGGACAATAATCTTCCATTAATCATGCCCAATCCACAAAGAGAAAATGATTGGGTTGACACATCTCTTGGGCAAAACTTAAGCCTTATGTCTGCAGAAGTTGGTGTAGAAATCGCCAGAAGCGAGATCAAAATCCAAAGAAGTGGGCATTTGCCAACCATTGGGCTTCAGGCCGCAAGAAGAGAGACTGATACCGATAGTTTTAGGTCCGATAGCGGAGGATCCCTCAGTCCTGCTGACTCTGAAAACATCAGTGACGGCATTGGTATACAAATGACACTTCCGCTCTATAGTGGAGGTCAAGTCAGATCAAGGGTTAAGCAAGCTGTTGCCAGACATCGAGCTTCAAAGGAGAAGCTGGAACGTGTAGCAAGAGAAACCACAAAAGTTGCAAGAGACTCATACTTGGGCGTTATCTCTGGGATCGCCACTGTGAAGGCGCTCCAGCAATCAGTAATGTCATCAGCAACGGCCTTGCAAGCAACAGAAGCTGGATATGAAGTGGGAACCAGAACAACCGTCGATGTTTTGGATGCGAGGAGAAGACTGTTCTCCGCCCAGAAGAATCTCGCCATCAGTAAATATGACTATATTTTAAATATCTTGAAGCTTAAGCAAGCTGCAGGAACTTTAAAAGTGGAAGACCTGGAACAAATTAACACCTGGCTAATGTAAATCCAGTAGCGGTCTTATCAACTGCAAAATCTTTTCTTTTGATCCTTTGTTCTTTTCAATAACCTGCTTGGCATTTTCTGTCATTTGCATATATCTCTGATTGTCATCTGAAAGTTCTAATATAGCATTCGATATGTCTCTATGATCTCTTACAATTATGATTGCTTGATTTGATTGAAACTGATCTGCAATTTCTTGCACATTTTCCAGTCTAGGTCCTGTTAAGATTGGCTTCATCAGTATTGCTGGTTCTATTAGATTATGACCACCAATATCAAACAAGCTTCCTCCAACAAATGAAACTTCGCTCACAGAATAAAAGAATAGTAAATCACCAAGTGTGTCTAAAAGCAGGACATCTGATTTAATTTCCCTGTCTTTATTTTCCGACCACTTGCAATAGCTCAGACCACTCTGATCTAATATTTTTGAAACAGTTTGAAATCTCTCCGGCTTTCTGGGTGCAAGAATTAGAAGGGCCTCAGGTATTTTCTCTTTAATCAGTTTATGTGCTCTTATGGCTTCAGTTTCTTCAAGATCATGAGTGCTCCCTGCTGTCCATGAGAATCTTCCGCTTATAATCTCAGCTCTAAAATCATTTACATCCATGGATGAGCCAAAATTGATTTCTGTATCAAATTTTAGATTTCCAGTGACGAATGTTCTATCCTCTTTTGCACCCAGTGATATAAATTTCTGAGCATCCTCTTCGGATTGCGATGCAACAACGATACCCTGTGAGACACTGTCTTTGAATAATCCGAATAGAATTGAATATTTCTTCATCGAATCATCAGATATGCATGCGCTTGCTAGTATCAATGGAATTTCTTTTCTCCCACAGAAATGATAAATATTCGGCCATATCTCCGTTTCAATGATGATAGCGACTTTGGGTTTTGCCCATTCAAAGAATCTCTTCACCGGGCCTTTCAAATCATAAGGAAGGTAAACATTGATTACTTTGTCTTGAAATAACTCTCTTATAAGGGCAGATCCCGTTGGGGTTGTGCATGTGAATATTACTTGATGATCTGGGTTTTCATCCAATAATGAGCAGACCAATGATTGAGCGGCATTGACCTCTCCATATGAAACAGCATGAACCCATATGGTTTGATCATTCTCATGCTTCTCGTAAAATCCAAATCGTTCTGCAATTCTGTTGGTGTACCTTCGATCAGATATTGACCTTAGAATCAGATGCACTATCAGCAAAGGTGAAACTAGATATGTAAATATATCGTAAAAAAAACGTGATATTTTGGTTGCGAGCATCTTGCCATCATAATCCTTGAATGATTACCAAACTAGCTTTTTGTTTAGGAAAAAATATCGATGCTGGCTATTCAGAACGTCCGTAATCAACTTTTCTATAATTGACTTTTATTTCTTTAAAGCCTTCTGCGAACTCATCGACAATCTCACCCTTGATACCGTTTCTGATTTGATTGAGATCTCTCACGATCAACGCAAGCCTTCCAACCTCTTCCAATGGCATGTCAACGCCTCTTCGAATATCGCCTTCTGTGTCCCATATTTTTCCGTTGATCTCATACATTCTGTCAATAAATGTCTCGACTGATTCACCATCAGGAATTTCTTTCTTGTATGCGTTCAGTTCTTCAGTGACGTCCTCATCCGTCCTCCGTGACTTAAGCAAAGTTATGGTATATCGGTCAATGATTTCTGAAAGAGGCATTTTCATCTGTCTTTTCTCTATATCATCCGCACTTTGAATGACCGCAATTCAAGCAAGTCTCGCAACCATCCATAAGCACCGTTGCGACTGTATTGCACTGGCCGCATAATTTTGAACCTTCTGGAAATTCAGTATTTACAAATGCATCCTGTTGTTTGCTTTGATTTTCAAACTCTTGTCTTTTCTCCTCAATGAGTTTTTGCTGATGCTCGTCTAGGATTGGCTCGCCTATGATCCCTATATATTTAAAATGTCTTTCAATGACATATCCTAATTCAGCAATAATCGAGGGCATAAACTTCCCTTCTCCGGCAAAATAACCGCCTTTTGGGTCAAAGACTGCTTTGAGCTCTTCTACCAAGAATGCAACGTCTCCCCCTTTTCTAAAAACGGCAGATAAAACTCTTGTTAAGGCAACAATCCACTGGTAATGATCCAGATTCTTTGAATTGATAAAGATCTCATAGGGCCTAAATTTCTCATGCTCCGTATCCTGATTCAGAACAATATCATTGATAGTGATATACATAGCATGATCAGAGACTGGCGGTTTAATTTTGTAGGTCGTTCCCCTTAGCATCTCAGGCCGTTCAAGACGTTCATGCATTCGGACTACATTGGGTTCCTCTTCAGTAAATTGATCAGGGGTTTCATTTACCTGGGGCTTTGCATCAGTGTTGACTCTATAGCCAACTATTTTAGTTTCTATCTTGACCTTTGCCATGCTTAAAACTTCCCGTAATAACCTTCTTTTAGAGCATCAAATAAGTTTGCTGCTGTGTGAGTTTCACCGTCATATTCAATTTCCTCATTTCCAGCAACTTCAACTTCTTCTCCATTTTCTAGAACAAATACATATTTTGTTTGCTCTAAATCTTTCTCCTTAACAAGCACCCCTTGGAACGCTTCTGGATTAAATCTAAATGTAGTACAACCTTTTAAATCCCGTTCATGAGCATAAAGATAGATGTCTTTAAACTCCTCAAATGGAAAATCAGTTGGTACATTTGCAGTTTTAGAAATGGATGAATCAATCCATTTCTGCGAAGCACTCTGAACATCAACGTGCTGCTTTGGCGTAATATCATCTGCGGTAATAAAATAATTGGGCAATGCATTTTCACCGCCCTCTTCTGCATTGATATCCGTTTTTGGATTGATTTTGTCTATGTAAGAGAGAAGCTCAAACGAATAAACATCTACCTTTTCTTTTGTTTTCTTCTTCTCTCTGATGACATTTCTAAAATAGTGATGTGCAAAACTGGGCTCAATACCATTGCTTACATTATTTCCAATGGAAAGAGAAATTGTACCCGTTGGCGCAATCGATGAATGGTGAGTAAATCTAGCACCTTGATTTGCAAGTTCTTCGATTAGCTCAGGGTCTTCTTGGCCAATTCTTTGCATGTATCGGCTGTATCTTGCATGAAGAATACTGCCTTTAACTTTATCTCCAACGACATACCCATCATCAAGCATTTCAGGACGTTTCCTCAGCATTTCATGCGTTACGTCAAAGTTTTCTTTTAGTATTGGTGCTGCCCCTTTTTCTTTTGATAAATCCAGCGATGCTCTCCAGCCTGTGACGGCCAATTCTTTGCTAACCTTCTCTGTAAATTCTAGAGATTCATCGGAACCGTATTTCATGGTAAGCATTGTCATTGTGGATCCAAGCCCCAGAAATCCCATGCCATGTCTTCGTTTCCTATGTATTTCATCTCTTTGCTGATGAATTGGCAATCCATTGATTTCTACAACATTGTCTAGCATACGAGTAAACACCTTCACCACTTCTCTGAATGTTCCCCAGTCGAATTCGGCTTCATTGGTAAAAGGGTTTTTCACAAACTTGGTAAGGTTTACCGAACCAAGCAAGCAAGAACCATATTCTGGTAGTGGCTGCTCACCACATGGATTGGTTGCTCTAATATTCTCATCGAACCAGTTGTTATTCATCTCGTTGACTTTATCGATCAAAATAAATCCGGGTTCTGCATAGTCATATGTCGATGCCATAATCAGATCCCATAGTTTTCTTGCAGGTATTTTTTTATATACCTTGCAAGCTACCTGACCCTCTTCATTTGTGAGATAACCTTTTGTTTTTACCCAATCTTTCCAGATCACTTTTTTCGGATCATCTAAATCAATTTCTTTTGATTCTGGCAAGGTTGGGTCCAATGGGAATACAAGTGACCAATCATTATCGCCTTTGACAGCTTCTATAAATTCATTGGTGATTAGAAGCGATAAGTTAAACTGACGAAGCCTGCCGTCTTCTCGCTTAACTTTGATAAATTCTTCAACATCGGGATGGCTGATATCAAATGTTGCCATTTGAGCACCCCTTCTCCCTCCTGCAGAGGAAACGGTGAAGCATGTCTTATCATAAATATCCATGAATGATAGGGGGCCTGATGTAAAAGCACCTGCTCCAGTGACGTATGCGCCTTTTGGGCGGAGCGTAGAAAATTCATACCCTATTCCACAACCAGCCTTAAGCGTTAAACCCGCTTCGGTGACTTTATCTAGGATGCCTGACATTGAATCCTGAATCGAACCCGAAACAGTACAATTGATTGTTGATGTGGCTGGCTTGTACTCCATTGATCCAGCATTCGACATAATTCTTCCTGCTGGAATTGCTCCCGATCTCAAAGCCCATAGGAATTCTTCATAACATTGATCTTGTTTATCCGTCTCTTCAACTTCTGAAATTGCTTTTGCAACGCGTTTAAAAGTATCGTCGATTGTCACATCAACTGGGCTGGAGTCATGATCTTTTAGTCGATATTTTTTATCCCATATATCAACTGATGCTTCCTGATGATCGATATCAAAAGTTTTAAGGCCATCCGTTTTTTTTGCTGTAGACATTCTTTCCCTGACTTATTTTTTTAGTCCTACATGACTATTTCTTGTATTCTGATGACACAATATATTGTGTATAGACAATAATAGATTATTGCGAATTTTCGCCGGTTGTCAAGATTTTTCGGTTTTGTTGTATTTTAGACTATTTATTATATATATCAGTTACTTACATGATATATTTATCATGATAATATAAACATTTATTACGAATATTGTCACATATTATTACAAATCATGAACACAATATGTTGTGTTCATGATATTCAGTGCTAATTAAGATTTTATCAACAATTTATTAACAATTTTGTTGCTGACAGCCCTAAATCCAATTGAGAAAAAAATATGAATAATGTGATTAGTGTCTTGATCATCACCTTTGATGATATAAGATCATCATTTACTAAAAACAAATTTACTAAAAAAAATGGATAAAAATAAACTTAAGTTATTTCTTTTTTCTGCGACTCTACTTGCATTTACAATTTCACCTGCTCAAAGCCATGACACTGAGGAAATGAGCAGCGATGAAGTCACTGAGATGGTTCTAGAGATCATAAATGGTGTCGTTGAGTCTGGAGAAAAGTCTCTGACAACTGCTATTGCAACAATCAAAAATGGATCTGAGAAAAATTCGCTTCCCGATTTAATTGAAGAAACCTCTCCTGCAGTTGTGAGGATTGCTATAAGAGGAACCATGAAATCTCAACAAAACCCCTTCTTTGATGATCCGTTTTTTGAAAAATTCTTCGGTCAACCGCAAATGCCTCGTGAACGTGAATTTGGCGGGGGCGGTTCCGGTGTAATTGTAGATGGTGTATTGGGATATATCATCACTAATGCTCATGTGATAAACAGAGCTGATGAGATTAAAGTGTTTACAAAAGATGGAAGAGAATATGATGCAGAAGTACTTGGATCTGATAAAGGCACGGATTTAGCTTTGATAAAGATAACCAGTAATGAGCCGTTACCAGAAATAGAACTTGGTGATTCTGACTCAGTGAGAGTCGGCGACTCTGTGGTTGCAATTGGTGCACCATTTGGATTAAGTCAAACTGTCACCTCGGGCATAATAAGCGCATTGGGAAGACCTCAAATGACTGCTGATGGATTCGGTGAGATGATTCAAACAGATGCGGCAATCAATCCTGGTAATTCTGGTGGTGCACTCATTAATCTTCAGGGTGAATTAATTGGTATACCTAGCTCAATCTTTACTCGAAGTGGAGGCAACATCGGAATAGGCTTTGCCATTCCCGTCAGCACAGTAAAAAACATCACAAGCCAAATCATTGACTTTGGATCGGTCAAGAGAGGGCTGCTTGGTGTAATCATAAGTGACTTATCCGAAGATGTTTCTGAGCAGCTCGGTCTGGATATTGATAAAGGAGCATTGATACAGGAGGTTTCGCCAGATTCTGCTGCTGAGGACGCAGGTCTAGAGCCTGGGGATGTAATCGTTAAGGTCGATGGAAAAGAAATTGAGAGCGTTAATGATCTGAGGAATGCCATTGGACTGAAAAGGAGTGGTGAGAGGTGCAGAATTACAATTGTTCGCAATAATCGTCAGATAACAAAGAATGCGAAACTGGGTGAAATTGTTGCAGAAAAAACAATCCAAGCAGATGAAATCAACACTTTGCTTGCGGGCGCTGAATTGTCAGATTATGTCGAAGATTCCGAAACATACTTAAGCAAGTCACAAGGTATTATCATATTATCTGTTGAGCCAAATAGTAATGCAGACCGAGCTCGACTGAAAGCGGGTGATATTATCTGGGCAGTAGGCAATATGGAAGTGGAAAATCTTGAAGAATTCAAGTCAGTCACTGAAGGAAAAGACATTCTAATTCTCAGAGTTAAAAGAAATGGTCGTCAATTGATCATTCAGATGAGAAAATAAGGATATTATTTTTCAACCGACGACAGCTCTATGCAAATTTATTTAGTTGGGGGCGCAATAAGGGATCGACTCCTTGGATTACCTGCTCCATTGGAGCATGATTGGGTTGTCGTAGGCTCATCCCCAGAAGAAATGCGATCAAAGGGCTTTATTAAAGTTGGAAAATCCTTCCCTGTCTATATAGATCCCAAAAATTCAGAAGAATATGCATTGGCAAGAACGGAAAGCAAATCTGGTCATGGGTATCATGGTTTTGATTTCAATGCTGGGCCAGAAATCACTTTGGAAGAAGATCTCATGAGGCGTGACTTAACCATCAATGCAATTGCCGAAGATGATCAGGGAAAGCTCATTGATCCTTTCAATGGCATGGAGGACCTCAAAGATAGAGTTCTGAGACATGTCTCAGATGCATTCAGAGACGACCCACTAAGAGTGCTCAGAGTGGCTCGGTTTATGTCAAAGTTGAGCTCATTTGGATTCAGTGTTGCTGAGGAGACAAAGGAATTGATCAAAGAGATTGTTAACAGCGGTGAATTAGATTATTTGGTTCCTGAGCGTATCTGGCTGGAAACCGAAAAAGCACTTCAAACGGAATGCTTTGATCTTTATTTCAAAACTTTGTCTGACTTCAAAGCCATTGATCACATATATCCAGATCTAAAAGGCATTGATCACGTTTTTTCTGATTCTCCCCTTGTTGTATACAATAAGGCAACGCCCGAAATAAAGATGGCATCCATATTCTGCGCCTTAGATGATTTAAACGAGAAAGATATGATTGATCATCTGGATGAGATCCAGAATCGGATGAAGTTTCCAAATTCGTTCAGCTCATTTGCCAAAGTTGTCTTGAGAACATCTAGAATCATTGGTAACTCAAGACAAATCTTTTCTGCTTCTGATGTTCACCAAATCCTTGAGGCAACTGATGCTTTTAGAAATCCCGAAAATCTCTCAATGGCTATTGAGTTTCATAATCTCATTGATGATCCTGATCTCACAAAGAAAACTCAGCTTGTTAAGAATGCTTTTGAATCATGCAAAGACATCGGTTATGACAAAGATTCCTTTAAAGGGCTGGAGGGAGATGCAATCAAGGTAAAACTTGATGCTCTAAGAATCGAAAAAATCGATTCGATTTTGAATTAGATCTATATCGGTCTTCCTAAGTTCAGTTTTGCACTTTTTCCATCAATCATTGGGTATGAATAGAGCACTTTCCAAGACTCGATATCATCAATAATTTCCACTATTGATATCCTGTCCAATGTAATTATTTGAGGTGGAGAGGCCAATATCTTTATTAATTCATTTTTTACATAAAGCTCCCTCTTCCCATAAAAAAGACTGATGTGAGGATTATATTCTTTAGGAGAAATCTTCAAAAAATTATCCAATGTTTTCTTTAAATGAAGAAGCTCTGCTGAGATTTGTATCTGAATATAGAAAGACTGAAAGATATTATCCTCTGTCCCATATCCATTTGTTCTCATTTCCAGTGCATCATTGGTCAGAGCAATGTCCTCCAACCTCCCTAGAATTTCCTCACTAAGGTCATGGAAAGGTCCGGACAGTGTTAAATGGACTTTAAATCCCGGACCCTTGAGTCGGTTGTTAGCTTTCTGCTGCAATTGATTAAGTAAAACAGAATCTCCGTGACTAAATTCTCCCCATAGGTAATACGTTTTATCAATCAATGAACTCATGATTCACAAATGTTTCGATTCATAGCAATGCAAAGATCACTAAACCCAGAGCTACCCTATAAATCACAAAAGGAAGCATTCCTATACTCATGACAAAAGCCAAAAACCAGTGAATCGTATAATAAGCAATCACAAAGGAGATGCTTAAACCGGATATCAAAAGAATATAGCTAATGTCAGAAAACCCCATTGAATATAATTCATAGATTTGAAGGACTGATGCTGCAAGAATGACCGGGATTGCCAATAAAAAAGAAAATTTTGCAGATTCCATCCTTCCAAGACCCATAAATAAGCCCATCGTAATGGTGATACCCGATCTTGATACACCCGGTATCAGAGCAAGAATTTGAGCAAGTCCAATAAGCAATCCAATTTGAAGTGTTAATTTATTTCTTCCAGAGCTGAGTTTATCTGATGCAAGCAAAAGAAACCCGAAGATGATGCTTGTCGAAGCTATCACATTTGATGATCTAAGATTATTCTCAATCCAGTCATTAAATAAGCCACCTGCTATCACAACTGGGATTGTTGCAACGATTAAAATCATTGCATCTGATTGCATGATATTCTTTCCGCGATTCCTTATCGGGTCTTTAATCATCCGGATAAGATCATCTTTAAAGTACATAAGGACTGCGAGCAGAGTTCCAAAATGCAATGCAATGTCGAACAATAATCCCTGATCGTTCCATCCGATGACCTTAGAAACAAGTATTAAGTGGGCAGAACTCGAAACGGGCAAGAACTCTGTTAGTCCTTGGATGATTGCTAGTATCAATGCCTGTATAAGATCCATAAGTTATTAAAGAGTATGAGTTAAGTGATTCAATTCTTCAAAATTGTCTGTCGAAATTCCCTTGCCAAGAATCATGCATTTAAAAACATCGCCCATGTGATTTGGCATAATCAGCTGTTTGAGTTTCTGGATTTCCATGATTCGTGACTCATCCATCTTAATGTCCTCGATCACACTCAAAGATTGTTGGTTAAGCAAAAACATCGATTGCGTCGTAAAGAGATCAATAAAGAATCCTTCCTCAATGGCACAATCCGCCAACTGAGTGAAATCCACTGATGCAGAAATATCTTGAAAGCCAATGTTCTTCAATGGGTCCTCAATGACCCGGTTCTGATAATGGCAAATCATATTTCCTTTTGCTCTCTCAGGCCTGTAAAAATCACTCCTGTCATATCCATAATCCACAAATACCATTGAGCCTTTCTTAATCAATGAAGAGATTCCTTTGAACCATTTATGAAGATCCAATCGAATCTCAGAGCTGTAACCGTCTTCGAATTTTCTTTTGATTTCAGCAGAAATGATCTCGATTTCATTCTTTAATTGTTTGTCGCTCTTTTTTTTTGACTCTTCAAGCTCACCATTTGATTGAGTGACTCCCAATTCATATGTCTGTTGATTTTCTATGATAAAACGCTTGAATGGCAGAGCGTCAATCACCTCATTTGCTATCACTATCCCATTGATCGGCTCTATATCAAGAGACTCGAGCCATGTGACCTTACTTCTTATGTTCTCTGGTAAACCGGATATCAATTGCATTTGCCTGTCCCTCAGGTCCGCGCTGATTTCAAGAATATAGTAGTGATTAATTTCAGTCTCCGTTTCTTGGAGTTCTTTTAGGTATTCAAATGCAAATGTGCCTTTCCCGGCTCCTACTTCAATCACAGAAGGTGCATCATGCATCTCAAGCAATCGAATGGTCTGCCTAGCAATGGCTTTTGAAAAATATTTTGAGATCTCAGGTGCAGTGGTGAAATCACCGCCTTGACCTATTTTGTGAGAGCCGGAAGAATAATATCCCAATCCGGGTTCATACATTACCGTATTAAAAAAGAGGTCAAATGGTATCCAACCATTGCTTTGATCGATTCTATTTCTTAGAAGTTCATTAAGCAAAAATGTTTGTTCATTTTCTGGATTCATTCTGTGCGTTGATCACGGCTCTTTTTTTAATTATCCATCATATAACTTTTCAATTAAAATAGAGTTATGAATGATCAAGATAATAAATGGGTACTCATCACAGGGGGAGCAAAACGGATTGGTGCTGAAGTTGCTAAAACATTGCATGCAAGAGGCATGAACCTAGCCATCCATTACAATAGCTCAAATCAAGATGCGGAATCATTGAGTCATGAACTCAATGTTGTCAGAGCAAACTCAGCCATGGTATTTGGTGCCAATTTGACGTCAGACGATGCCCTTGAGGGCTTGATTCCAAATGTTCTCAGTAAAACAGGTCGACTGGATGTCTTGATCAACAATGCATCGACATTTTATCCAACGCCCATTGATGACATTACGCATGATGATTGGGATAATTTGATTGGAACAAATCTAAAAGCTCCCATGTTTCTATGTAAGCATGCTGCTCAATATTTAAGGAAAACGAAAGGTTCAATTATTAATATGGTGGATATTCATGCATCCAAACCATTAAGCAATCACCCAATTTATGGGCCTGCTAAATCTGGTTTAGCCATGCTCACAAGGTCACTGGCAAGAGATTTAGCGCCTGATGTAAGAGTCAATGGCGTCGCTCCTGGTATGATCTTATGGCCTGAAAAAGAACCCCCGGAGAACATTAAAGAAAAAATCATCGCACAAATCCCACTGAGACGATCTGGATCGCCAAAAGACATTGCCAATGCAATAAAATTTCTCATCGAAGATGCCGATTACATGACTGGACAAATCATTGCGGTAGATGGCGGTAGAGGCATCAATTGATTCCTAATCAGATCTTCTGAGAAGCATCCAGATCATCTTTCAGTCTATTCCATAATTCAAGAAAGGTAATTTTTTCAATGGGATGCAAGCCATCTGGATACAATTCTGCCAGCGGCTCGAGAACGAATCCGTGCTTTAAAATCTCATCTCGAGGTATATTCAAATCGAGATTTATACAATCGTCATATATTAAAACATCGATATCTAGCGTTCTGTCATTAAATGCTTTCGTTCCGGTGACTCTGCCTGTCATTTCTTCAATGCTATGAAGCTGATCAATCAATGTTGCAGGATCTAGATCGGTTTCAATTTTCACCACTAAGTTGAGAAAATCAGGCCCCTCAAATCCTACAGCCTTTGTCAGATAAGTTGATGATGGCACTGTCTCGCCAAAGATTCTTCTTAATTGATCCAATGCAAATTGGATATTCTTTTCTGGGGAAACATTGCTTCCTAAACTGAGATAGGCTTTAGAGTGACTCAATTTATGCTTCCTGTTTGGTCCTCTCAATAATCAAACCCACATTTTCAGAATCTCTTATTGCAAAGGGCTTTGAAACTTTTAGTTTCAGCCAAGATACATCGAATTCATTCAAGATTGTCTGAGCGATTGTTTCTGCCAATGTTTCAATTAACTCAAATTGATGATCTGCAACAATCGCCTTAATTCTTTTTGCTACAGCCTTATAGTCCAGTGCATCATCAATAGAATCTGAGTCTGCTGCAACTTTGATGTCGGTTGATAGCTCCAAATCAAAAACAACTTTCTGCGGAAGTCTTTTCTCCCATTCCCAAATGCCAATGACTGTTTCGACTTCTAAATTTTTTAGAAATATCTTATCCACACAGTGACTCCGAGTTATATATATTCTCTATCGACCATCTTGGATTAATCTTGATTTCATAGTTTTTATTCACGATTCCATCTTGGTATCTAAAACATCCTGTCAATGCAATCATTGCCGCATTGTCTGTGCAAAATTCAATACTAGGATAACTTACATCAACGCCCACTGTTTCAAATACTTCTTTCATTTCATCTCTCAGTCTTCTGTTTGCTCCAACGCCTCCAGCAATGATGATGGTATCCACATCCATCTGACTGACGGCTCTTCTGCTTTTCTCTACCAAGCAATCAACGATTGCCTCCTCATAGGCGTTTGCTATATTTGCGATGCATTGTTCATCTAAAGCTTTCTGATCCTTGAGCTTATTTACAGTGTATAGAAGAGAGGTCTTCAAACCGCTGAAGCTAAAATCAAGATTCTCTTTGGGGTCCATCATGGGTCTAGGAAATTCAAAAACATTCTGCTTACCAGTCAGTGCTTTTTTCGCAATAGCTGGGCCTCCTGGATAGCCTAAACCTAAAAGATTCGATGCTTTATCAAAGGCTTCGCCGGCTGCATCATCTAAAGTTTGTCCAATCAATTCATACACTCCTCTCTCTTTGACATAAACCAAAAGTGTATGTCCTCCAGACACCAATAGAGCAACAAATGGCATTTTTGATCGATCGCTCTCCAATAGGGGGGCTAGCAAATGGGCCTCCATATGATGGACAGGAATGCTTGGAATACCAAGCGAGAATGCCAATGCATTTGCTGTAACAGAACCAACAAGCAAGGCCCCTGATAAACCTGGACCTGCAGTGTATGCAATAGCATTAACATCCGTAATGGCTTTATTTGTTTCTTCAAGTAAGTGGTCAATCATTGGTAACAACTTGCTGATATGATCTCGAGACGCCAACTCTGGTACAACGCCTCCATAGTCACGATGCAACTCGATTTGGCTGAATACTCTATGAGCAATCAGTCCTTTCTTGGAGTCGTACAATGCCGTTGCTGTTTCGTCACAACTGGTCTCTATGCCTAATATTAAATCAGAGGTCATTTCCTTTGCTTTTTGAATGGTTAATCTGTATATTTCACCGACTATTAAGGGTTTAAGTATATATTTATTTAATTCAACTGAAAGGTATAAGTTTTGCCATTAGTAAAAGTAAAAGATAACGAATATTTCGATTACGCGCTGAGACGCTTCAAGAGGGCTTGCGAGAAAGCTGGTATTGTGAATGAATACCGCAAAAGAGAATTCTACGAGAAACCAACCCAAGAAAAGAAGCGAAAAAAAGCTGCCGCTGCCAAAAGAGAAAAAAAGAGAGTCAATCGAGAGCACAATCGTTCTAAAAGACTCTACTAATCTACTTTGACGCTCTTCACTGAAATCCAATCCCACGTCAAGGATGCCATGAAAGCAGGCGAAAAACTGAGGGTGTCTACACTAAGGATGTTGGTTGCTGCAATCAAACAAAAAGAGATCGATACAAGGACTGAGCTATCGGATGATGATGTGATCTCAATCATTGAAAAGCAGATGCAGCAAAGGTATGAAGCAGCGGAACAGTATGAGGCTGCTGGCAGGAATGAGCTTTTTGAAAAAGAGAGTCAGGAAGCTTTAATCTTAAAAGCATATCTTCCAGAGAAATTGGGAGAAGACGAAGTTGCTGAAATGATCGAAAGAATCATAAGTGATATGGGTGCAGTCAGCATGAAGGAAATGGGAACTATCATGGCTTCACTTAAAAATGAAGCCGGATCAAAAATTGATATGAAATTGGCTAGCCAAATGGTCCGCGAAATCATCTCAAAGCAAGTCTCTTAGATAGACCTTTTACTTTTTTTCCAAATCTACTTAGACTTACTAGTTAGACTTTTCTCTCTGGTAATTATTATTTTCGTGCGATGGTAGAAAGAATTCCACAAACATTCATAGATGATTTGGTTGATCGATCAGATATTACTGAGATCATTGGAAAGCGTGTCGAAATCAAAAAGGCAGGAAAGGAATACAAAGCATGTTGCCCCTTTCATAACGAAAAAACACCCTCCTTCACCATCAGTCCTGAGAAAGGTTTTTATCATTGCTTTGGATGCGGCGCTCACGGAACGAGCCTTGGTTTTTTGATGGATTATGAAAAGCTCACATTTGTTGAGGCCATTGAGGAGCTTGCAAAAATGTTGGGTATGGAGGTCCCTAAATCCAATGAGGATATCAAACTCACTCAAAAGCAAACAAGCTTAAAATCACTGCTCAATGAAGTCTCTGGTTACTTTCAGTCCAATTTAAAGTCTTCAAAAAAAGTCATTGAATACCTTAAAGATAGGGGCATTGATGGAAAGACAGCAAAATATTTTGGCATTGGTTTTTCAAATAACTCATGGGATGACCTCACGAAAAATTTTGGAACGACCGAAAAGAATATTGACCAATTGTTTGAGGCCGGTCTCATCATCAAAAAAGATAAGGGAGGGTACTATGACCGATTCAGAAATAGAGTCATGTTTCCAATTCGCGACAATCGGGGAGACGTGGTTGGTTTTGGTGGAAGAGTCATCGATGAAGAAGATGATCCAAAATATTTAAACTCACCCGAAACAACACTTTTTAAAAAAGGCTACCTCCTTTACGGTCTATTTGAAGGCAAACAGGAGATCTCAAACACGAAAGAAGTCATACTTGTCGAAGGATACACGGATGTCATTGGACTCGCTCAATACGGGATGAAGAACGCACTGGCAACCTTGGGAACCGCAACCACTGAGAACCACATTAAACTCATTTTTCAAAAGGCAAACGAGCTCACTTTTTGCTTCGATGCGGACAATGCCGGGAAAAAAGCAGCCGTCAGAGCTCTTGAGATCTGCCTTCCTCTGATCAAACAGAATAAGAGTGTGAGGTTCTTGATGCTTGAGAAAGGCAGTGATCCCGATACAGCAGTAAGGGAACACGGCTCAGAACCTTTTAAAAAATTGCTAAAAGAATCGTTCACATTAGACGACATGATCATAGAGATTTGTAACAGCAGTTTTGAGATCGACTCTTTGACTGGAAAGGCAAATGCTGCTGAAAAAGCAATCCATCTGGTTCGTCAGATCAGAGAAGGAATTTACAAAGATCTCGTCGTAGAAAAAATTGCCAAACACTATGGAGTGCCCACAAAAAGCTTCTTACCTCGGTCAACAGAAATACAAAAGCCTAGAAAAGAGGTCAAAAGAGAAAGCATAAAAAGGCCGACACTTGTTCATCAAGCCATCAGGGTTCTTTTGCATCAACCAAGTCTTGGAACCAAACTCTCACCAAATGATCATCTTGAATTCATAAATCTAAAAGGTGTTGATATTCTTAAAGAAATCATAGGTTTAGTCCATGACAATGAATCCATAAAGGTGGCAACCATTGTTCAACATTTTGAAAATGATCAATTGAGACGATTTTTAGCAGAACTCGCTGTAGAGGAGATTATCGTGAATGCCTCAGAGCTTGAAAAAGAGTTCGATGACATCGTTTTGAGTCTAAAAAAAGCAAATACAAAAAAAGAGCTCAATAGTCTTCTTGAAAAAGCAAAGAATAAAGATTTAAGTGAATCGGATGAAAAGAGGCTCAAAGAACTGACAAATAATCCAAAAAATTGATAAATATCAACATAAATAGGGCTATAATACCCAACCAATTTTTATAAGCGGCACCAAAATAATGACTGAAGAAAATTTAAAAGAAGAAGAAGTGACAAAAAATGCCATCGACGAAGAAGAAAGCCTAGATCTCGATGAATTACAGTCAGTCTTCACAGAAGATGAAGACGAGTCGATTGATTCCTCTGACGAGGAAGAGTCACCCTTTCAGTTGCTTCTGAAAAAAGGCAAAAATGAAGGATTCATTACTTATGCTGAGTTGAATGAGAACCTTCCAGAGGGTGTCATAGAGGCTGATCGCTTGGAAGAAATTGTTGAGATGATCAGCGATATGGGAATATCCGTCCAAGAGCACGCCAATAAAGCATCGGATAATGCAAACGAGGCCAATGATCAAGAGACCATCAACCCAATCGAAAATGAAATTGGGAAAACCACTGATCCGGTCAGAATGTACATGCGTGAGATGGGGACGATTGAACTTCTCGATCGAGAGGGTGAAATTGTCATTGCCAAAAAAATTGAAGATGGAAACAATAAGATTCAAGAAACACTCTCCTCTTTCTTGCCGGTATTAATTTTTATTCAAGAAAGATATCAAACGATCAAAGAAGTGATTGCTCAAGAAGAGGACAAAGACGAGAGCAAGCTTTTAGATATTTTCTCAGATTTTGCATTTGAGAATGATGAAATCATTCAAATTAACTCTGATGACAATGCTGAACCGGTAGAAATTGATGTCGCTGCGATTGAGAAAGAAATTAAAAAACTCAGTCGTCAAACCAATAGACTCATCACGTTGATAGAAGGAAATGATATCGAGAAAGCCGAAAAGCAAAAAGCCTTGATCAAAGAAACACTGATGGGAGTAAAGATTTCTCCTAAATTATTTGATCTGCTACAAATGATCATCACAACCTACATGGATGAAGTGAAGCGTTTTGAAAAAGAAATCAGAGAATTGGTGGTTAATAAAGCCGGTCTTCCGATGGATGAATTAAGGAAAACATTCATTGGCAATGAGAGCAAATTGACTTGGGTTGACAAATACATTCGTGCGAAAAGAAAGTACTCATCCATACTCAATAAAAACAAAGCCAAGATTGTGGCAAACCAAAAAAGGTTGGCAAAATTGGAAGAAACCTCCTATTTGTCAATTCAAGGAATCAAAGAGGTCAACCGTGAATTGAATATGGGAAGAATAAGAGCAGATCGTGCTAAAAAAGAGATGGTTGAGGCCAATCTGCGACTCGTGATTTCAATTGCTAAGAAATATACAAACAGAGGTCTGCAATTCTTGGATCTCATTCAAGAAGGAAACATAGGTCTGATGAAGGCGGTCGATAAGTTTGAGTACCGAAGAGGTTATAAATTCTCAACTTATGCAACTTGGTGGATCAGACAAGCCATTACCAGATCGATTGCAGACCAAGCAAGAACCATCCGTATTCCGGTTCACATGATTGAGACGATCAATAAGCTCAATCGCATACAAAGACAAATGATTCAAGAAAAAGGAAGAGAGCCAAGCGTGGAAGAATTGTCTGAAGTAATGGAGATGCCAGTTTCTAGGATCAGGAAAGTATTGAAGATTTCAAGAGAGCCCATTTCCATGGAAACACCAATTGGGGATGATGAGGATTCAATACTAGGCGATTTCATTGAAGATGGCACTATCGATCAGCCTGATGGCGCTGCTACCAAAACAGGTCTCAAAGAAAACACCATCAATATTCTTGAAAGCCTAACACCAAGAGAAGCAAAGGTACTCCGGATGCGTTTTGGCATCAATATGAATACAGATCACACGCTTGAAGAGGTTGGAAAACAGTTCGATGTGACTCGTGAGCGTATTAGACAGATTGAAGCAAAAGCATTAAGAAAGCTTAGGCATCCATCTCGAAGTGAGAAGCTGAAAAGCTTCATGAACGAGAGTTAAGACTTCAAGAAATCGGCAATCGTTCTTGCCTTAGTCTTTAAGCCATCAGATTTAGCTTCGCCAGGAAAAGTGGCTTTTTTTGAATTTGGTATAAGATCCAATGCCTTGTCAACACCCGCTTTTAATGGATCATCTTCCGATGCCCCACATAAAGTTTCTACTTTAATCAATGGAAGTCTTTCTGTCATATTATGAGTAAAAGCTGCATGGTAACCCTTATGATAAGTGTCTAGACCTTTTAGGACTTCAAGCACAAGATTATTCAAGATTTCTGGTGGAAGCATTTCTACCTCAGCTCTTCTATATTCTGGGCTTCTCTTGTAATAAGGAAAATAAATGAACTGGTCTCGAACAAAATTCCATGCCCAGATAAGATGGCGCCCAAATTCATCGGGCTTTATTTCTGGTGCATAATGCTTGAGAAAATCTTCTTTTTCCTCATCAGTAAACATTGCAATCCCATCTAGAACTAATTTCTTAACCCGATCAGGGAAATTGATAGCTACCTCTGTCGCTATATGGGCACCAGTATGGCTGCCATAAAAATAGCATTGATCTATCTCTAATTGATCCAAAACTCTTATAACGCTTTCTGCATAATCAGCACTTGAAGGTTGATCCTTGGTTGGAGGAACGGAATCACCAAATCCCAGAGTATCAGGAGCGATTGTATGGAAATGAGCATTTAATTCTCCCATCAATGGAAGCAAAATGACTGAGGATGCAGGTGAAGAGTGAATCATATAGATAGTCTCATCTGACTCATTACCCGAATATCGATAATGAATTTCTCCCTCTTCTATTCTTGTGAATGCTCTATTGATTTCCATAAAACTGAATTCATATTCTTTAAACTTGTTTGGAGTATAACATTCATTATGATGATAGAATAATCACTCCCAAAGGGCCTGTAGCTCAGTTGGTTAGAGCAGTGGACTCATAATCCTATGTGTATCTCTATCCTATCCTATACTATCATTGATTATCAGGTTTATTATATACTTCTTGGTAGACACATGGTAGACAGGTTTTAAAGCACTTTTACTCTATTTTTCGTCAAAATATATCGTTATTTTTTACTGATTCGCTTTGCGCTTTGGGGTAGGCAGGATGCCATGCCCCCTCCCCCATATATATATCTAGTGGTGAAACATTTCTTGCCAAAAATCAAAGGTCAACCAGATAGGACTTTAAAGACTTTAAAAGGTTTTATTTCGTGACAGTGCATAAGCACTACACTGGTTTCTTGACATATATATAAATTAAATAGGCATTGGCTATCAAACCAATGAGACCCATCATGCCTGAGAAGGATTCACTGGTTTGGATTATTGCTCCTTCGGGAGTAAGTGGTATAAAAAATAGTAAACTTAACACTGCAATCGCATAAACAGTAAGAGCTTCTTTTGTAGTCTTTCCTACATCGTGAAATCGTCTTGTATTCACAGCGGCAGCGGGAGTAATAATTATAATCAGCAAAAACATACTATAGTAATTAGTCAACTGTGCTGTTCTGTTTACCATTTCTTCTTCGCTTATCATTCCGCTCATTCCCATTATTACTCCAATGAGAATTGCTCCCACTACGTTGACGATAAGATAAAAAAGAGTAGCCCACCATAATTCACTGCGAGATGCTTTTCCCTCAAAATTGGCATAGTTTTTAAAATACACGCTGGTTATTGATTCTTTAAATGTCATTTTTTCTCCTTTGGAAATAAATATTTCCATACTTATTTTTATACTCTTTATGAGGCGTATTATTGGCGCCAAAGGTGAAGGTGAGTATCATTTGCTTTAAGTTAGGAGGTAGCCTTAAAGCACTTAAAGCAAATGATACTATATAAGATACTTCTTTTGCCCGACCAATGAAGAAAATAAGTCTTCAAAAATACATTGTATTTTTGGGTTAATTTTTTAACCCTATTATTTGAGCAATGCCTGAAACATTTTTGGCACTTCACTCGCTGGAAAGGTATCTTGTCTGACCTCATCGAAATCGTATTGATCAAGGTTGTTCAACCGTGAAAAGTAATCGGTCATGAAATGATTAAACGGCTCAATCATGTCGTGGTTCAGACCATAGTGATAAACCCTTTTATCGGTGCCTTGGTGCTTGGTGAAGACCCTATGATCGATTGCTGATTTAATAGCCCGGTCCACACTGCCTTTGGAGGCAGCGATCCCTAGCGAATGCATCGATAAGAACAAGTCTGAGGATGAAATCTTCTTGCTGGCTCCACGCAGAAGAATCACTGAGACCAGCAGTTGTACGCCCAAATATCCCGATTCAGCGACAAACATTAAGAGTGATATCGCCTCTGGGCTTTCATTGATTTTCTTCACATCGTGATGCAGCATCCTTAATAGCATTGCCCCTGAAAACAGTTTCAGGACTTCGTTTTTGTCAGGCTCATCTCGATAAGGTGAGGACTCAATCAGTGCATCGATGGATGGATAGAATGGTTTTTTGCTTCCCATCATGATTTTAGCTCCTTGATTTTATTTTTTAGGTTTCTCACACCTTTGGATGTCACTTTTAATTCTTTCGTTATTTTTGATATTCCAGTGATTGAGCAAGAATACATCTCTGCCCAACCATTAAAGCTGAACAGTAGTGCTGATATAAGGATGAGTTTTTTCATCATCCATTAACTATACCAAACTTGACACCTGGAGGAAAAACTGATAAGCTAAATGCTCTTAAATCCTTTAAAGCTCTTTTAAGGCATTTAGATTGTGGTCTGCTACCTTCCTATTCTCTTCAAAAATAAATGCATTAGAACGCAAATGCTGAAGCCTGGAGGGTATATTTGTGTTTGATCCTAAGTCCTATTGTTTTGATGGGAGGAAACCAGGTAAAAACAACTGCGGTTGGAAAACACTCTATCCAAGACTAACACCTAAAACACCTAGGACTAATAAGGACTAATAAGAAAACATTAAAGATGGTTAGTTAGTATTAAGAACTAATAAGAACTAAGAAGGACTAATAAGGACTAATAAGAAAACATTAAAGATGGTTAGTTAGTATTAAGAACTAATAAGAACTAAGAAGGACTAATAAGGACTAATAAGAAAACATTAAAGATGGTTAGTTAGTATTAAGGACTAATAAGAACTAAGAAGGACTAATAAGGACTAATAAGAAAACATTAAAGATGGTTAGTTAGTATTAAGGACTAATAAGAACTAAGAAGTACTATAAAGATTAAGACTACTGTCTTCAGTCCCCTATAGAGTTTTATAAAGCTTATAAAGTCTTTAAAGTATAGAAGCCCGATTTAGTGGATGAGCATCCGTTTGTATTCTTCGCCTGCCCTTATATATGTCATGTTTTTGAAAAATGTTTCGCTAGAACCATAGCTTAACTGCCTTAGACACTTACCTTCATCATCAAAAACACGATCATCTGGAGGCTGAATATCATCAGCTTCATCACATGCATTGTTAAGTGGATGAAAACCGCATCCACTAGGTCTAATACTTAACCATATTCTTTGTTCAGGCACAAAGTCATGGCAGGGATATTTTTGATCTATTGCTGCAAATGCAAATTGTCGAAAATGTTCTAGGCTGAAAACTTCCGAGTCTTTAGTCAGCTCAATGATTTCTTTGTCTATTTGCTTACGAAGTTCATAACTACATTTTTTCATATCAAGATTAGTTTGATGACAGTAATAAGGCATTGCATTCATCCTCTGAGAAGCTATTTCGCCAGGATGCTTGCTGTCTGCTTCTTGTGCTTTCACCTCGGAATCACCACAGCCTGTGAGTATGAATAGAAGGCTGAGTATGAAGAGGGATTTGATGGGCATGATTCAATCATAGCAAGAGATTGTGGAGAAAATATAAAGAGGTTTGCTGCTAACAAGCCCTGTCAGCTAATTCACAAACTGTTAATACTGGTGGATGGTTTGGTTTGGTTTTAGTGTGGAATTGAATTGAGAAGATTTTAATCTAAAATTTACTATTGCTTCTCTTTTTAACCATTTTGCATGTTCCATTTCGACTGCCAGTCATTTTAAGAGTATCTCTATTAACATTTAAAGTTGATGGATAATCTGCTACCCAACCTTCAAGAGTTTTGGGGTAAAACTTAACAATTAATTTATCAGCAGTTAAAGAAGGATCTGCTTTGTGCGTAAGCATTGGTCCATTCATTAAATCCGTTACTACAGTCGCTGAATTATTGGCTTTGTTGAAAGTTATATTTGCTTTGGTTCCATAGCCAGCATCTGTAATTTTGCATTCAAAATTAAGCTCATCAGAATTTGAACACCCTTCGATAAAGGAAATCATAAGCAAAGAAAAAAAGAAAATTATTAAAGGATTTTTTATCTTCATAGTTTAAATATACTAACAAACCTGTCAGCTAATTCACAAATTGTTAATACTGGTGGATGGTTTTAATGCCAGCAGCATCCAAACAAAGGTTATAAATCTGTGTGGAAAAATAATTGGTAATCAGAAACAACAATATGGAACTTATTTTCACTCGTCATTCTTGCTGGATTTTTTATGACCTCAATTTTCACATTATTTGATAAAACATTTGTTACTAGATATAGATAATAATTGTCTTTATATTTTTCATCCTGAGCAACTTCCCATTCATGTGCAGTTAGACTGACAGATGATATCTTCGACCCCTTCTCTGATTTCACCTCAATATATTTTTTATTACCATCTTTATCAAAGGATAAAATATCATATCCAGGTGTTCTATCCTTAGGATCATTCCTGCACCAGATAACCTCATAATCAGAATTTCTGTTTCCTAATTGCTCTTTTTCATAATTGAAAACAATTTCCTCTCCGATCTTGCCTGTAACGAATGCATCTTTTGATCGCCTTTGTTGATTCGAACTTTTTGAATCACTTCCCTGGCTTTTTGCTCTTTTCTTTGGGGGCTTTCTAGGTATAAAATCAATTACCTCAAGCGTTGCTTCAGATATATTGGTTTCATCATTTGACAGCAAGAGTTCTTCGACAGAAGGAATTGCAGGATCATAAACTAGTTTTTTATAGAAATTAATAAAATCTAAATAATCCTCAACTAAAAATTCATCTTCTGGCAAATCATTTAAATCATAACTGATTGAATATATTGATGAAGATCCATACGCTTTATGATTAGAATAACCTTTCTTATATGGATGCAAATTAATTGGTCCTTCTGTAATACGATTATTTCCTGATAAGTCTAAATATTTAGTCTTTAATAGATTTGAGCATTCTATGAGTTTAGAAGCAGCCTCTTGCATCTTTGATAAGGCGAAATTATTCTCGCCATAAATCTTTGCAAACTGATAAGACCCTAGACCCATTGTGAGATAAAGTTTTTTTAAATCACATGAGTATAAATAAACCACATAATAGCCCGACTGTGCTGATTGAGTCATGTCAGAATGAAAAGTAGCTATCCAGGGGGCTTGTGTTCTATTTCCATCCCCACATGAGCCTTGAGAAAATAAGAATTTATCATTCGTAAAACTATCTAAAAGGCTTGGTATTGTTTCTTCAATAGTATCATGAAGAGGATTTTCTGAATCAATCGTAATAATCCTTGCACCTGTTGTGTTAACTTTAGAAATCCCATAATCACTCCATCCTTTTTTTGATTGAAGAAATAAATTTTTTAATCTGTTGGTCATAATGATCAGTTATAAAATTTATCAGATTCAATCTCTTCAAGTTCTAGAGGATCTTCATAATTTTCAATCATATTATAAAAATATTGATGAGCGACCTCTTTACCATACTCTTCACAGGCAAGATCTAT
>Ga0208894_1000448_pt1 | contig 31034 bp, 28 predicted proteins | sample ETNtaG_12_FD_185752 | JGI IMG/M metagenome (GOLD analysis project Ga0208894, IMG submission 185752) | Marine microbial and viral communities from oxygen minimum zone, Eastern Pacific Ocean - ETNP201306SV49 (SPAdes) (version 2) | ecosystem: Environmental > Aquatic > Marine > Oceanic ...
GCCATCAACCCCCACCGCTTTACAAGCAACTCTATTTGGTGGATTAGGCGGTGTCTTAGTGGTCTTTAGTATTGTGGCTCTTGATAAGCTAAAGATTGATGATCCGGTAGGTGCTATTTCTGTTCACGGTGTTGTTGGTTTATTAGGACTGCTATTAGTGCCGTTAACGAATGAAGCCTCAACATTCTCTGGTCAGTTAATTGGGGCCTCAACTATTTTCATCTGGGTATTTGGAGTCAGCGCGGTTGTGTGGAGTATTCTAAAGTCTACCATGGGCATTCGCGTCTCTCAGGAAGAAGAGTTTGACGGAGTTGATCTTTCGGAGTGCGGAATGGAAGCATACCCCGAGTTTGTTAGTGCTAAGTCTTAGATTACAGCAACCCCTTAGATTAACCGGAGCCTTGTGCTCCGGTTTTTTTTGCCGTCAGTTAACCAAATTTCATGATTTTTGATTTTATCCTGATGCAATTTTGGAGATAAAGAGGTATCTTTAGAGGTATAAGTCACGTGTAAGGAAATATGTAAATATGAAACTGATTACTGCAGTAATTAAACCGTTCAAACTGGACGATGTTCGCGAAGCTCTTGCTGATTTGGGAGTCCAAGGCATTACAGTGACGGAAGTCAAAGGCTTCGGTCGTCAAAAAGGGCATACCGAGCTGTATCGAGGCGCGGAATATGTTGTCGATTTTTTACCCAAAATAAAATTAGAGATTGCTATATCCACGGATTTAGTTGATAGCACTGTGGAGGCGATCACTAAATCAGCAGCGACTGGAAAGATAGGCGACGGTAAGATCTTTATTTCTTCATTAGATGAGGTGATAAGAATTCGCACTGGTGAAACGGGCGCTGACGCGATTTAGACCATCGTTGAGCTCAATAGGGAAGGATTGAGCGCGCTAGTTATGGCGTGGACCTCTTCACTGTGGTTTAAATTACAAATTATCTGAGACTAAAATAATGAAATCTTTTTCAACTGGGCTGGCATGCTTTTTAGTAATAATGTTGGCATGCGCAAGTTCGGCTCTCGCAGATGATGATCAAGTCGTTCGGCAGGCCATAATATCAAAGCTGAAGTCGGCGCGGTCTGATTTAGATTATAAGTTTATTGGTCCATCCGAGATTTCTGCGTTTTATGAGGTGCAAGTAGTGGGAGGACCAATACTTTATGTCTCTGAGGATGGAGAATTCTTTTTCGATGGTGCGCTTTATAAGGTCAAAGTGGGTCAGTTTGTGGACGTTCGTAACTTACGTCTCGACGTTGATCGTAGAGAGGCATTTGCTTCTTTATCAACAGACGAAATGATTGTTTTTAAGTCTTCTATACCAACAAAAGCAATTATTAATGTTTTTACTGATGTGGATTGCGGCTATTGTAGAAAGCTTCATCAAGAAGTGCCGGAACTGAATCAAATGGGTGTCGAGGTCAGATACCTTGCATTCCCAAGAGCTGGAGTAGCATCTGCCTCCTATGACAAGATCGCTACTGCTTGGTGTTCCGATGATCCCCAAGGTAGTTTAACGCGATCTAAAAATGGCGATGATGATCCATTAAATGTTTGTTCAGAAAATCCGGTTGCAGAGCACTACAATCTCGGTCAGCGGTTAGGAGTCACAGGAACACCAGCGATTGTTCTTATGGACGGGACAATGCTCCCAGGGTATCAAAAGGCCGAGGCTCTGGCGAAAATTTTAGGTATAGGCTCTTGAATTTTTCACTGTGGAAAAATACTTAGCTAATAAACCCGAATAAATTCTCAAATAGTATAAAATTGTCGGTAAAAGAGGCTGGCGGTTTTTACGCGCCTTGAATTCAGGAGTATTCAGAGGTAATGAGGTGAGAGTAGTAAACATTGGTATATGTGGTCTAGGAACCGTGGGATCTGGCGTGTATAACGTTATATCCCGAAACTTGGCGGCAATCAACGCTAGCGCAAACTGTGACATTAAAATAGCACAGATTGGTTGCCGGCGAGATAACCCTGACTGCTCACTTTCTGCGACTCCTGTTACCCGTGATATATTTGAGGTAGCTAAGAATCCTGATATTAACGTTGTTGTTGAGCTTATTGGAGGAACAACGACAGCTTATAAATTGGTGATGACCGCGCTAGAGAATGGCAAGCATGTTGTAACAGCGAATAAAGCACTGATCGCAGAGCATGGTATGGAAGTTTTCTCTGAGGCGGAGTCACGAGGGTTGATGGTTTGCTACGAGGCTGCTGTGGCTGGTGGTATTCCAATCATCAAATCTCTTCGCGAGGGCTTATCCGCTAATCGTGTTAATTGGCTTGCTGGAATTATTAATGGTACCACTAACTTTATTTTGTCTGAGATGGATACTAAAGGCAGAAATTTTAGTGACGTTCTAATTGAAGCCCAAGAGAAAGGATATGCCGAGGCTGACCCTACATTTGACGTCGAGGGAATAGATGCCTCACACAAGCTGGCCATTTTGGCCTCGATTGCCTTTAGCACCCCTTTATCACTGAAAGGCCTTTTCACGGAGGGCATTACAAAATTACAACCTCAAGATGTTGCTTATGCAAGAGAGCTTGGTTACGCGATTAAGCATCTTGGTATAGCAAGGCAAACAGAAAATGGCGTGGAATTGCGGGTACATCCGACCTTGGTTCCTCAGCGTTCATTAATAGCTGGGGTGAACGATGTTTTGAATGCGGTTATGGTCAATGCTGATGCGGTTGGAACTACTCTTTTTTATGGTCCTGGAGCGGGTTCAGAGCCTACAGCCTCTTCTGTCATAGCTGACATCGTGGATGTAGCAAGAAATATGGACTCATATCCAGATTCTTGGGTGCCAGCGCTGGGATGCAAGCTTACCGCGCTAAAAGAACAACCATTGATGGGTATTGAAGAAGTTGAGACGGGATTTTATATCCGATTTTCTGCGTTGGATAAGCCTGGTGTTCTGTCGAATGTGACGAAAATAATGGCTGATGCTGGAATCAGTATTGAATCTATTATTCAACGTGATCAACCCGCCGGCGAGAGTTATGTCAATGTCATTATTCTAACGAATGTGACCAAAGAAAAATGTTTAGATGAGGCTGTGGAGCATATCGAGCAACTTGAGACTGTGCGTGGCCCAGTTAACTTCATACGCGTTGAATATTTAGACCAAGCGTGAGACAACTTAAGATAAGCAATTAGTCATTATTGGGAAATCGTTAGATGGAATACATTAGTACCCGCGGTGGTGGAGAGCCTAAAAGTTTCGAAGATGTTATCTTGACCGGGTTGGCGCCAGACGGAGGTCTGTATGTGCCTAAGTCATTGCCAAATTACAGTCATGAAGAAATTGCCTCTTGGTCTGATTTATCCTATCAGCAGTTAGCATTAAAAGTGATTACTCCTTTTGTTGACGGAGCTATTCCTGAGAGCGATTTAGAGCGATTGATTGAGAAATCCTATGGTAATTTTCGTCATGAAGATATTGCTCCGCTGGTAAAGACCGGGGATAACGAATGGATCTTGGAGTTGTTCCATGGCCCCACTCTTGCATTTAAAGATTTTGCCCTACAATTTTTGGGAAATCTACTGGACTACACTCTAGGAAAGCGGCAGCAAAAAGTTGTCATTATGGGCGCCACCTCCGGCGACACAGGTTCCGCTGCAATTGAGGGTTGTAGACGATGTAAGAATATCGATATATTCATCCTACATCCTTATCAACGAGTATCAGATGTACAGCGACGCCAAATGACAACAGTTCAAGCAGATAATATTCATAATATCGCATTGCATGGGAATTTTGATGATTGCCAAAATATGGTTAAAGCAAGTTTTTCTGATCAGTCATTTCTGCCAGACGGTCGACAACTTGTTGCAGTAAACTCGATCAACTGGGCTCGTATAATGGCTCAGATTATCTATTATTTTTGGGCTTCCTTGCGACTTGGAGGACCTGATCAAGCAGTTTCTTTTTCTGTTCCTACCGGTAATTTTGGAGATATTTTTGCCGGTTACTTGGCACACAAAATGGGGTTGCCAATCGAGCAGTTAGTAATTGCAACCAATCAAAACGATATTTTACATCGTTGTATTAGCGATAATGATCATACCACCCGACCTCTTGAGCAGAGTTTGGCGCCGAGCATGGATATCATGATTTCTAGTAATTTTGAGCGTCTGTTGTTTGATCTTTATGATCAAGATGGTGCTGTTATTGCCCAATTAATGAATGATGCGAAAGCGGGATCGATGCAGTTGAGTAACTCTGCTTTAGATCGAGCTAGAGAGTTGTTTACTAGTTTTCGATGTGATGACAGTGGGATGATCGACCTCATCAGCACGACAAACAGAGATATTGATTACCTGCTTGATCCACATACGGCCATTGGTCTTGCGGCGGCACGGGCCTGTCGCGAGGATACAAACACTCCGATGGTGACTCTTGCCACTGCGCATCCCGCCAAATTCCCTGAGGCGGTTAAGAAAGCTGGGTATCCAAGAGATCCTGATTTACCCAATCATATGGCAGATCTTTTTGACCGTAAGGAGCATTTTACTGTTTTAGACAATGTGCAGTCAGAGGTTCAGTATTTTATCTCGGAGAATATCCTACCCTAAGGTCTGGGCTACAAATGACCGCGTATAAGTCTGAATACAAAGTTGAGATTAGAAGATGTCAGAAGAAAACAAGTTATCAAAAGAAGATCAAGATCGCGTAGATAATTATCTAGAAAGTGGGTTCAATAGTGTTGAACGGAAGTCCTTTCGCCCCTGGAGACTGGTGGCTGTCATTTGGGTTGTGGTTGCAGTGCTTGGTTATATAAGTTGGTTTATTGGTAAGAAAGCGGGATACCTTTAGACCTTAAGTGATTCTTTCAGCCTCTTGAGAATGCCAATGACTAAATCTTTTTCAACGCCTCTACCAACAATGATTGAGACTAACGGTATCGAGCTAGAGGTATTTCAGGCGGGGCAGGGTGGAATTCCAATTGTTCTGTGCCATGGTTGGCCAGAATTGGCCTATAGTTGGCGCTATCAGATTCCAGCGCTTGTGGCGGCAGGTTACCACTGCATAGTACCTAATCAGCGTGGCTACGGTAACTCAAGTAAACCATTAGATGTGAATGCTTACGATATTCATCATCTTACTGATGATCAAAACGGGTTACTCGATGCCTTGGGTATCGATCGCGCCATATATGTGGGCCATGACTGGGGTGCCATTATGTTGTGGCAGCATGCTCTGTTGAATCCTGAGCGAATTATTGGATTGGCGAATATGTCAGTACCTTTCAAAGCTCGAGAGCCATCAGAGCCCGTTGCTTTCTGGGAAAAGGTGTTAGGCGAGGATTTTTACCTAGTCCACTTCAATCGACAACCAGAAGTCGCTGCCCGTGCTTTTGAAACTGATCCGAAAAGAGTACTAACTAACCTTTATCGCACTAATCACTGGCTGGATAATAGCCCGGCTCAGCCTGATGGATATTCCATTGTGCGATCAGCTGAAGTTGATAATAATCGCGGTGAGTTAATGCTTAGCCAAGAAGACTTGAGGGTATTTGTCGACGCGTTTGAGAAGGGTGGTTTTGTTGCCCCATGCAACTGGTATCGCAATTTCACGCGCAACTGGGAGACCATGGTGGATGTTGAGCAAAGGATCGAACTTCCCTGTCTAATGCTTTATGGCGAATATGACATGGTTCCCAAGGTCGATATGACTGATACTGTTTTGGATTTGGAAGTTCAAACTTTGGAGTGTGGGCACTGGATTCAACAAGAGAAACCTGAACTGACCAATCAATGTTTGCTGGATTGGCTCGACCGTAAAATAACACCTCTGTTGAGGTAGAGTATGGAAATACGCAGTCGTTCTTTTAATCTAGAGACAGCCAGCTTCTCACCAGACTTGGATCCGTTGTTGCAGCGCATCTATCAATCAAGAGGGGTTAGTAGCCAAGAGACCCTTAATAAGCAGCTATCATGTCTGCCAGCTCCAAGCCTGTTAAAGGGCATGCTAGAGTCGGTAGAGCGGTTAGTAGAGGCATTAAAAAAGAAACAACAAATAGTCATAGTGGGTGATTTCGATGCAGATGGTGCGACTAGTTCAGCGCTGATGATGCTCGCTTTGACAGCGATGGGCTTTGAAAAGATTGAGTTTTTGGTGCCTAACCGATTTGACTATGGGTATGGTCTGACTCCTGAGATAGTTGACCTTGCTACTCAATATAATCCTGACCTGATTATTACGGTCGATAATGGTACATCGAGTATTGACGGCGTAGATCATGCCGGCAGCCTTGGCGTTGATGTGATTGTCACCGATCATCATTTGCCTGGAGAAAAACTCCCAAATGCATGCGCCATCGTCAATCCAAATCAGCCAGGATGCTCATTTCCTGCTAAGAATTTAGCCGGTGTCGGTGTTGCCTTTTATCTTCTTAGTGGCTTGCGCGCTGAACTTCGCGGGATTGGATGGTTCGAGTTGAATCAGCTGGCTGAGCCTAATATGGCCACATGGCTTGATTTGGTCGCACTGGGAACCGTTGCTGATGTGGTGCCTTTGGATCAGGTCAATCGGACTTTGGTTCATCAGGGACTATTGCGCATTCGATCAGGTCTTTGTCGACCGGGTATTCGAGCATTGTTGCAGATTGCAGGCAAGAATCCTAAGCGTTTGGTAGCGGCTGATTTAGGATTCGCTATAGGACCAAGACTTAATGCTGCAGGGCGCTTAGACGATATTTCATTGGGCATTCAGTGTTTGCTTACAGAGGACATGAATGTTGCGTCGAAAGCTGCCGAATCTCTCGATCAATTAAACAAAGATAGAAGATTAATTGAACAGGGGATGCAACAAGAGGCGATGGCCGAGCTGGATAAATTAACCTTGGAGTCAGAGGATAATTTACCGTCAGCATTGTGCTTATTTCGTCCAAATTGGCATCAGGGTGTTGTTGGATTAGTCGCTTCCCGTTTAAAAGAAAAATATCACCGTCCTGTAGTAGCCTTCGCTCGTGCAGAGGATGGCTCGCTTAAAGGCTCTTCAAGATCTATCCCGGGCCTGCATATAAGAGATGCCATGGATGCGGTAGCAACACAGAACCTAGGCCTAATTAGCAAATTTGGTGGCCACGCCATGGCCGCCGGCTTAACTCTTGAGGAGAAGCAGTTAGAGACATTTTCTGTGGCCTTTCAAGAGTATGTGTGCCGAGCACTCAATCCTGAAGATCTAAAGGCCAAGGTTATTACTGATGGTTGCTTAGAGTCTGATCACATAAATATGGAAACCGCAGAACTTCTCAGAGAATCGGGCCCTTGGGGTCAGCAATTTCCGGAACCCTGCTTTGAAGGCATATTTAGTATCAAGCAGCAGCGTGTCGTAGGAGAGCATCACTTGAAGTTAGTTCTGACGCAGGAAGCTGAGCCATATACTGATATCGATGCTATTTATTTCAATATGGATTTAGAGCACTGGCCTAATCAACGTATTCAACAAGCGCGCTGTGTCTATCGTCTAGATATCAACGAATTTCGAGGTCAGGAAAAGCTACAGTTACTTATTCAATATATGCAACCTGAAATATCATAAAAAGTTCAGCGAGAGTAGCGTGTTCGAATCTGCACTTTAGACAGATTTAGTGCTTTTTGTTGAAGACTAAGCAACTAATGTAATCTTGTTTTTCGCAATCTTGAAAACTCCTAGATAACCATGCACACTGCCGCAATTTTCACACTGTGATTAACCCTAAAGTAGGTTGGGTCCGTCAATTTTGCGAGAACAAGGTCACTATGAGTTTTAGAGCGGAGATAAGAGCAGATTTACTTTTGCTTGTAACAGCCCTTATTTGGGGACTCGCCTTTGTCTTTCAGAGTATGGGTATGGACCATGTTGGCCCCGTGACTTTTGTGTTTGGTCGATTTGTTGTCGCAGCCATTGCAATACTACCGATCTGGTATCTGATGGAAAAGCCCAAAAAGATATTTCATTATCAATTAGCGGATAAAAAAGCCCTGCAGTTGGGCGTTATCATGGTTCTGGGCATGTTGGTTCAGCAACAAGGCTTACTTTATACCACAGTAGGCCGAGCGGGCTTTTTAACGGGGGTTTATGTTGTCTTCGTCCCTTTGTTGGGTTTGCTTATGGGTACCAAAACTGAGTGGCCAACTTGGTTGGGTGTGGTTCTTGCTGTGTTTGGATTGTATTTTCTCTCTCAAATTGAAGCTAATCAGTTTGTAATAGGTGATATTCTAATACTGATTAGTTCGGTCGCTTGGGCGTTACACGTCATTTATACCGGTAAAGTTGCTAATCAAATCTCGGTTTATCGATTGATGTTTTTGCAGTTTGTGTTTGCTGCGATGATAAGTGGTGTGGTGATGCTTTTCACCGAAGTTTGGGACTGGAATGCCGTTAGAGACGCAGCAACATCTTTGCTTTTTGTTGGAGTGCTGTCTTCTTGCATTGGTTTTTCTTTGCAAGCCATTGGCATGCGCACGGCGCCTGCCTCTCACACAGCCCTTATTCTGAGTTTTGAAGCAGTATTTGCGGCCATTGGCGGGTGGTGGTTGCTTAATGAGTATCTGACCCCCACTGAGCTAGTTGGTTGTGGTCTAATTTTAATGGGTGGACTGGTGTCTCAGTTTAAAGCGTTTCTTAAGGCTCCTAAAAACACGATATAGTATTGTTAAAGTCAGCTATTTAATTGATCATTTATCTGCTTTTCCTAGAGGAGAGGAGATATATTAACTTTCACCACATCCTTGATTATGGGCTGAGCCTCTTCAGTGGGGTGGAGCCCATCTTGCTGAATCATTCCTTCAGTGATTGCTAATTCTTCAAGTTGAAACGGTATTAAAGTGATCCTCTTTTCCATGGATAATTGAACATACACTTTGGCAAATGCATCAGTGTACCTTTTACCATAATTGGGTGGAATTCGCATACCAAATAGAATCGGAACTGCATTAGCTTCTTGGCAAAGGTCGATCATTTGAGATAAGTTTTGTTTCATAAGTCGAAGCGGCTGACCTCGAAGACCATCGTTTCCACCCAGTTCAAGGATTACAAAATCAGGTTCGAATTTAGTTAATAGAAGGGGCAGTCGAGCTAAGCCTCCCCCTGTGGTGTCGCCACTGATACTACCGTTAATCACTTCATGATTCGACATAAGGTCTGTTCGCAGAAGGTTAACCCAGCCTTTTGCTGGGTCGATACCATAACCCGCGCTCAAACTATCACCCAAAACTAATATAGTTGATCCATAAGTGTTGGCACCTAGTAGAATAAACAGGCAACATAGCCCTTTAAAAAAAGATCGCATAATAAATCCCGAGTGAACTTCGATTAAAATCAGTAGCGGAAGTGTAAGCGATTTTTCTGACAATGGAAGGTTCCAATGATAGAAGTAACAAATGTATGTAAACGGGTGATCACCACCGAAGGTAAATTGGACATCCTTGATGGAATTAACCTGACTGTTGCTGATGGCGAAACCTTGGCCATTGTTGGACCATCAGGCTCGGGTAAATCCACATTGTTGGGTATTTTGGCTGGTCTTGATTTACCGAGTTCTGGCTCTGTAATAGTTAATAATCAAGATATTACAGCGATGGATGAAGAAGGGCGCGCGATGGTGCGAGCAAAGGATGTGGGTTTTGTTTTTCAATCATTTCATTTGCTTCCTGGGTTAACCGCTTTAGAGAACGTTGCGTTGCCACTTGAGCTCAATGGTGATGGCAAGGCCCTAGAAACAGCTAATTATTATTTAGACAGGGTAGGCTTGAGCAGTCGCACAACGCACTATCCGCGACAGCTCTCCGGCGGTGAACAGCAGCGTGTAGCTGTAGCAAGAGCCTTTGCTTGCAAACCGACCATCTTGTTTGCCGATGAACCTACTGGAAACCTGGATACGGGGACCGGTGAAATTATTAATGACCTTCTGTTTGATCTAAACCGGGAGGAGGGCACTACGCTGATTTTGGTGACCCATGAAATGAACTTAGCGGCGCGATGCAATTTAACGCTGCAATTGCAGGCGGGTCGTCAGATCGAAAACGACGAAGTGCATTCCAAGGACTTGGTATCTTAATGCTTTCACTACGAATGCTAATAAGGACCTGGCGCGGCGGTGAACTTGGGTTAATCCTTTGGTCGTTGATTCTGGCAGTGGCAGTAGTGACGTCGGTATCACTCTTGGCTGAGCGTATTGAGAAAGCTCTGACCCAAGAGTCCAGTAGTTTCTTAGCGGCCGACTTGGTAGTTCGGAGTAGTAAAGAAGCTTCTGAAGAATGGCTCCAAGAAGCCCAGGTAAAGAATGTTTCTACGGCTAAAATAATGGGGTTTTCGTCCATTGTGTTCCATGATGAAGAGCTGCATTTAGCATCGATCAAGGCGGTTCAACCCAATTATCCGTTACGCGGTTCCATTAAGCGCTCCACTATCGCATTCACACGTGACCCAAGTTTGATTGAGTCGGTAGATTTCGGCCCAGATCGAGGAGAGGTTTGGGTGGATGCCAGGCTTTTGCCTCTACTGAACATAGAGCTTGGAGACGAGATTGAGTTGGGTGACACGACACTCAAAGTCAGTCAGATTCTGATTGAGGAACCAGACGGTAGCTCCTACTCATTCTTTGGTGCTCGGGTATTAATGAACTATGCTGACATACCGGCTAGCGGTGTTGTTCAGCCGGGTAGTCGAGTCACTTATCGTTATCTCATGGCGTCTAATGATCAGAGTAGCTTTGAAGAATACAAAGCGTGGCTTGAGCCTCAATTAGATGTTCATGACAGATTGATTACGCCGAATCAGGCTCAAGCGAGTATCGCCGATACTATGGACAAAGGAAGGCGTTTTCTGTTGTTGGCTGGAAGTGTCGGTGTAGTCTTGGCTGGTATTGCCCTAGCCTTGGCCAGCCACCATTTTTCTAGTGGTCAAACTAAGCAGGTTGCCCTATTGAAAAGTTGGGGAATCTCAGCCTCAAGAGTCCGAAGATTATATCTACAACAGAGCATTTGGATGGGGATTTGTGGCTCTTTAATTGGATTAGCCGTGGGTTTTGTATTTCACCATTTACTTTTACTAATTGTAAGAGAATGGCTGCCTATAGAATTACCTTTGGCAGGTCTGCGACCTTGGATAACCGGGATGGCAACTGGGTTGCTGTGTTTAGCTGGGTTTACTTTGCCGGCCCTGTGGCATCTGCCCGCGCAGTCACCTCTGGCGGTGTTGCGCCAAGATGTGGTGTCAAAACCCCTAAGCTCGGTAGTAAGAGTGTCTTTTGGTGTTGCGGCGATCTCAGGTCTATTGCTTTGGTATAGCAACAATCTTTATCTGTCTTTAGCGATACTAGCAGGCTTTGGTGTTACAGCATTAGCCTCAGTTTTAGGGGGATTATCTTTGCTGCGATTAGGTATGCAATACGGGCAACGTATAGGGAGTATTTGGCGATTAGCGTTAGCAAATCTGTGGCGCAGGCGCTCCCAAAGTTTGATCCAGATGATTGGGTTTTCTGGTGCTATAGCGCTACTAATGATAATGATAGTGGTACGCACGTCATTAATTGACCAGTGGCAGTTCCAATTAGCCGAGGATGCTCCCAACCACTTTTTGGTCAATGTGGCCCCATACGAGTTAGATGGTGTTAGGCAGTTGGTTGAGGACAATCAGCTCGACACAGCCGGTTGGTATGCCATGGTTCGCGGCCGAATGACTGAAATTAATGGCGTTGCAATTACTGAAGAGCAGAAAGACAGCCATGAATCTTTCCGTCGCGAACTCAATCTTAGCTGGACCACTGAATTGCCTAAGGGGAACACCGTTGCTCAAGGCGAATGGTGGGATCTTGATGAGTTGGCTAAATTCAGTGAGAAAACGAATGAAGCGGGGCAGGCCATTGCGCCGGTATCTTTAGAGGACGAGCTTGCAGGGGAACTTGGTTTAAAGTTAGGCGATCGCATTACCTTTAGCGTTGGTGGTCTTATTTTTGAAGCTCAGATGATAGGGACACGCAGTCTAAATTGGGACAATATGACGCCCAATTTCTATTTCTTGTTCCCTGAAGGCTTGCTTGAGGAGTATCCCCGCACCAGCATGACCAGTCTCTATATCCCTCCAGAAAAGAAGCTTTTAGTTAATGATATTTTGCGGAGTTACCCAACGGTACAAGTGATCGAATTGGATAAAATTATTGATCGAATCCGAACCATAGTTTCTCAGGTGACCCGAGGTCTTGAGGTAATGACCTTGCTTATCTTGGGCTGCGGTGTGCTGGTGATGTTCGCTGCCGTGAGTTTGTCGATGTCTGAACGGCTTCAAGAGAGCGCTATTTTGCGGACATTGGGCAGTTCTAGGCGACTTATATTAGGGATTCAATTAATCGAATTCAGCGCCTTAGGCACTATGGCTGGGCTGTTAGCTAGTGCTGGGGCAGAATTATCTGTGGCGATGCTGCAGCATTATATGTTCGATCTGCCTTTTTCGATGCACCTTTGGCTATGGTATACAGGTCCGCTAGCTGGCGGTCTGCTGGTTGGCTCATTAGGTGTAGGTTACAGTCGAAAGGTTGTAGTTCAGCCACCCCTCGAAGTACTAAGAGGTCTTTAGCTAATAGGCCTACACGCGTTACTTTAGTGGTAACTGAATACTGAAGATCGTTTCGTTGCCGTTATCTGATACTACCGCTATCTGGCCATGATGCTGCTCAGTGATGATGAAATGAGTAAATGAAAGTCGCTGGCCGACACTTTTTTGATCATTATTTTTGTCTTGGGATGCAAACGGTTCAAAGAGGTACTGCTGTTCCTCATCGCTTAGAGTCTCGCCGTTGTGCTGAAAACGTATCCAAATATCGTCATAAAGCTGTGTTACTGCGATCCGTATGCAGGGAGAATGATCAATATCATCTATCTGTCCCAATGCTGCACATGCATGGCGTATAAGGCTTAGAAAAACTTGTTTTAGCTCAGTGGTATAGCACGGAAAGTCAGGCAAATCGTCCGCATACTCCCTCTTTACATCCACGTCTTGGAAGCGCAAGCCTGATGTTACAGAAAGTACATCTTCAGCTAACTCAATGCTGTGTTCAATGATATCCGCAATACTTGCAATGGATTTAGCATCGCCTCCACTCCCCGAGAAATCCAATAAGTTTTCTATTACTGACTTCGCTTGTTGGCCTCGTATAACACTGTCCTCCAGTGTTTCGCCCAAAGCAACCGCATCCAAAGATTCGTCTGTCAGACCCTGGCGCGCAGTTTTCACAGACTTCAGCATCTCGCGTAGCGGAATATTAATGTCATGGGCCATGGTTGAAGCCATTTCACCCATGAGAGACATCTTATCCCGTTGAATCAGCATAGTTTCTGAGTTCACCCGTTGTGTAATATCGTCGATTAGCAATACTACACCTGTGACTGATTGATCTTTGAGGGGGTATATGGTGATGTCAAAATGGAATTGACCACGCTGACTGTACTTTATGATCACGGCAGACTGTTTCTCATGTGCTTCGGCAATTTGGTTTGGAGTCACTGTGATTTCCGGGTAGCACTTCCATAAATCTTTACCGACAACCTTGGTCGCGGCTAACCCTGAGATCTCTTCAGCTCGCGGGTTCCACTGGGTAATTTGATTGTCTTTGTTTAACCCGATAAGCATAAGGGGCATTGATTGCAGGATTTCGGAAATATAGGACTCTGATTGCCTCAACTGAGAGGTCGTCGTTAAATGCTCGCTAATCTCGGCTTCCAGTGCTTTATTACTTTCAGTCAGTAAAGCGTTTGATTCATTCAAGGTCGCCGTTCGCTCAAGAACTCGCTTCTCTAACTGAGCACGAATTTCTTCCAATTCGTTATTATATTGATGTGCTTGTCGCCGACTTACGAATAACCGCAGCACAGTATAAGTCAGCGCGAGAATAAGAATACTACTAGAAAAGTTAGCAATCCATTGCCAGTTGGTTGAACCATCATCTTCTCTAAACACCCGGAAGATATCCGCAGTGGCGAAGGAGCTAAGTAGCAAGCTAGCAGTGATTATGAATTTTTTCATAGTTTCATTATGGCAAAGGTAGAGCGGGAAAAATAGTGTACAAATTTAAACCCATAGTATCCGAGGAATTTAAAAGCTAGTCTATGAGTTCTTTAGCTCACCTAGGTCTTATTATCTGCTCATAAATATTAGAGCTACCATCGTTTTTAAGTAACAGCACATTATAGTTATCTCGCATATTACCCATTTCCATGCCCGGAGATCCCATGGGCATGCCAGAAACGGCTAGACCGATGGCATCTTGTGGTGGATTATCCAAAAACTGCTTCACGATCGCGGCAGGAATATGTCCTTCGAACACAAAACCATTTTTCGAGATGGCAGTATGACAGGATTGATATTGGGGCAAGATTCCGTGCTCAGTTTTTATTTGGTTTAGTCTATCTGTGTCGTGAGCGGTAGCTCTAAACCCAGAGTGCTCTATATGATCAATCCATTTTTGGCAGCAGCCGCACGTGGGGCTTTTAAACACGTCCAGTGACAACGCATCCGCTACAGATGAGTGCACGCTCGCAGTTAAAGACGATTGAATATCGAGTTTATCGGAAGCATTAGCAAATGCTGTGTAAAATACGAGCGCGCAAAATGACAGAGTTAATAAAAATTTCATTGTATTTCCTTGAGCCTATGAGACGGGAGATTTAATAGTACTACTTAGCAAATCTTGTGTTTCCCTTTAAGAATTTCCAGATACATGAGGTGATCCCCAATGAAGCTATAAATAGGGTATTTAAATGTCGCAGGTCTGTTGTGTTCAATAAAAAAGTGGCCAGTCCAAGCAAAACTATAACCAGCCAGTAACGAACCCAATAAATATAGAACATTAAATGACATAAAGAATTTGATATAGAAGTAGATGGATATGGATGTACCTATAAAGTGAAGTAGCTTTGTATGCTTGTTATTGTGTTGACTTAAGTAGTAAGGGTAAAAATCTTTAAAGTTGGTATATTTTTGCATTTTCATAATCCTCTCAGTAATAACAAAATACCGTTATTCAAACTAATACACAAACAAAAACAAGGGGATGATTGATCAGTACTTGTTACAGGAGTAGATGAATAGTTTAAGTCGATCTATTAAACTCCAAAGGACTAAAGAGAATATGAATTTTGAATACTATACCAGTGGTTAATGTTTTATTTGCCTTTGTTCCAGTGATTGTGGTTTTGGTTATCATGTTTCGTTGGTCCCTTAATGTCAGCGATGGTTTTGTTGCTTTGGCGCGAATGCTGATTCAGTTGACCCTTATCGGTTACGCTTTGACCTGGATCTTTTCGATAGATTCATCTGCTTTAGTGCTTGGTATCCTCAGTGGAATGTTGCTTATTGCGAGTTCTATCGCTCTAAAGCCCCTTGGAGAAGACAAAACAAAAGGTGACTATACTAGGGCGCTTATCGCTATTACTTTTGGCGGTGGGGTGACCTTAATCTTCATTACCTATTGCGTTCTTAATATTGATCCTTGGTATAAAGCCAATACCTTGATTCCGCTGGCGGGAATGATTTTTGCTAGCGCTATGAACACAGTGAGTGTCGCTGCTGAGCGCTTTGCCATGGAAGTAAAGCAGGGTACGGAAAGTGTCAATGCACGTAATCACGCATTTAAGGCTGGTTTGATTCCAATATTCAATAGTTTGCTGGCTGTGGGATTGGTTTCACTTCCTGGAATGATGACAGGCCAGGTATTATCGGGAGTGTCTCCTTTGATTGCCGTCCGTTATCAAATTGTGGTTATGTGCATGATAACTGGTGCCGCGGGCATGGCAACTGCTCTATATCTCTTCCTTGTTACACATAAGGATGTGAGAAGGCCTCATGAAGAACAGCTTACCGAGATAGTCTCTGCCCAGTCAGGCGGCAACCGTGCATAGTGATTCGCGTGGGGGTGTTCTTCGAATGGGCTTTGTAGTATTTCAAGCAATAGATTGACCTCCGAATAATCACCTTTTTGGGCTTTTTCGATAGCTGCTTGGGCCATGTAGTTACGGAGGATATATTTAGGGTTTGTTTGCAACATCATCGCTGAACGCTGAGAATCTGAGCTATCTTGCTGCCGCAAACGTTGCAGGTAAAGTTGAACCCAAACATCAAAGGCTTCGTGGTCAATAAATAGATTGCGCACCTCTCGTTGATCCTCTGAGAAGTAGCAAAGTTGTCTAAAGAACAAGGTGTAATCCACTTGATTTTTTGCCATTAGGGCCAAAAGGTTATTAATCAGGGTCTCATCACTGTCGCGATATTCCTCCAACCCCAACTTTGTTGACATCAGTCCGCGGTAGACTCGTAAAAATGTCGGCTCGTAGGTTTTTAATGCATCGACCAATAGCTCTGAAGGAAGCAGCGACATTAATGAAGTAGCCAAGGCATTTAGATTCCACAACCCCACTGAGGGTTGGTTTTTGAAAGAGTATCGACCATTGGTATCCGAATAATTACAAATGAAGTCTGGATCGTAGACGTCGAGAAAGCCAAATGGCCCATAGTCAATGGTGTCACCTAGGATCGACATATTGTCTGTATTCATTACCCCATGAGAAAACCCAACAGCCTGCCACTGAGCGATCATTTTTGCGGTCGCACTAACTGTGTGAGTGATTAGATTTCCGTAGCGATCATCCTCATCAACCCAATCTGGGAAATGTCTGGAAATCACATAGTCGGCCAAATTTTTAGCCGCATCAGGCTGATTGCGATAGTGAAAATGCTCAAAAGATCCAAAGCGGATATGACTGCGGGCCACTCGGCATAGAGTTGCAGCGTTCTCTACTTCTTCACGATAAACGGGGGTCTTACTATCGACAAGGCAGAGGGCTCGAGTAGTCGCTATACCAAGTCCGTGCATAGCTTCAGAGCAGAGGTATTCACGAATACTTGAACGTAGTGCTGCTCGTCCATCAGCAAAACGAGAATAGGGGGTCGTACCAGCTCCCTTAAGTTGGATGTCCCATAGTTGAGTTTCTCCACTATTGGTATCTTTAACCTCTAACTCCCCTATAGTCATAGCTCGACCATCGCCTAATTGACCGGCCCAAACCCCAAACTGGTGTCCTGAATACACCAAAGAAATAGGCTGCAGATTTACCTCAGACAAATCGCCTGCCATTAGACTCAGCATGGATTCACTGGATATGACGTCAGGGTCCAAACCCAACTCTTCACACAACAGATTATTGATGCTTACAAAAACGGGTTTCGTTAGCGGTTGAGAGGCTACGACTGCAAAATGCAGATTACCTTGATCATTAAACGATTCTAGAAATGTGTTTTTCAGCCCATCTGTAAACGGTAAATTTGTTCCATTCATACTCTTAGTCAACTTGTTCCATTGCCACATTACTCCAGCTTATTCTGGCCAGGTTATCTGCATGGAGACTACTAATGTATAGCCAATCGTCTGTCTCAAGCGCTCCTGTATTGGTGTGGTGCTCACCGTCGGGATCTTGCAGTGAAATCAGAACTTCTCCCTCACCATTCATAGCAAAAACATGGCTGTAGGGAACTGCCTGAGGCCGCATAAATGCGGGAAGTCGCTGAACTACTTTTCGCAAAATCGGTGAAGATGATAGATCATCAAGAGCCTTACTTCGGGGTGACACTAATCCCACCCAAAAACGGCCATCGCGACCGCGTACGATGTTGTCAGGGAAACCGGGTAAATTATCAATTAACACATCGGACTGACCAGTTTTAGGACCATTTAACCAATACTTGTGGATGCGATAGCCACCTGTTTCGTTAACCAAAATGAACTCACTATTGGCATCAGCAGCCACGCCATTAGCAAAGTTAAGGCCATCCATTAGTATTTTTGTTGATTCATCAATTGGGTCGTATACAAGCAGGCGCCCGTGTCCACCATGTTCAATAGTGTCTAGCAAGCTAGCAGCATAGGTACCTCCCATATAGGCACCAAATTTAGTCGATGCGTCGCTAAAATAAATCTTACCATCAGCGGTTACATCCAGGTCATCTGCATAGTCAATATCAGTATCGTTCACAGAGCGAGTTAATACTGACAGTTCTCCCGCTGGAGTTACCTTCAACAGACCCCTATAGGCATCGGCAACGAGAAGATTATTTTCTTTATCGAACACTAGTCCCAGAGGGCTACCCTCGGTATTGACCCATTTAATTTGCTCACCAGTATCTTCGTTATAACGAACAATCCAACCTTCTCGAGTCGCAGCGTATATCTCATTACCCTTTAATGCCAAACCTTCAGGCCCATGAGTATCAGGCAGATTGATAATCTCAATGGCCTCCAGGCGGGTGTTTTTCTCAAAATCACCCACAAAGCCTTGATCTATGGGTGCTTCCCAACTGACTGGATCAATAGGTACTGGCCAGAGTAATAGGTAAGTAGACAGAATGACAATGAATAGCAGCACCTTTTTACGCATATTGAGTCCCCTTTTAGAATAATTTTGTGGCGAGTATGGTGCGCTACTGAACGCGGTTAATCAACTATATTAGTTTCCCTTGGTGTGCTGTCTTAGGTAGGGTAAAATGCGCTCTTAAATCTCAAGACCGACACGCAAAAGGTAGTCACGAAATCATGGAAGTTAGTCCATTGTATACAGCCCTAGAGGATCTCCAAACACGCACTAACGTGCTCAGGGGGTATCTTTGACTATGATAATCGTAAAGAGCGACTTGCAGAGGTTGAGCTAGAGCTGGGAGAATCAGATGTGTGGAATAAACCTGAGATAGCTCAGGAATTGGGTCGTGAGCGTTCCTCTCTAGAAGTCGTAGTAAAAACAATCGAAGATCTTGATACGGGTGTTGCCGATGCTCGCGAATTGCTGGATATGGCGGTTGAAGAAGATGACGCAGATACTGTGTCTGATGTGGAATCGGAGATGTCGGATCTTGAAGCTAAATTAGCTAAACTAGAGTTCCGCCGCATGTTCTCTGGCCCGATGGATACAAATAATGCTTTCTTAGAGATTCAGTCTGGTTCTGGTGGTACTGAGGCTCAAGATTGGGCCGAGATGTTGTTGCGAATGTATTTACGTTGGGCTGATGATAAGGGCTTTAAAACCGAGTTAGTCGAGTGTTCTGCTGGGGAAGTAGCTGGCATTAAGAGTGCAACAGTAGAGGTTTCAGGGGAATATGCCTTTGGTTGGCTGCGAACAGAGATTGGTGTTCATCGATTGGTTCGAAAGTCACCCTTCGATTCAGGAAATCGTCGTCATACCTCTTTTGCAGCGGTATTTATTTCCCCAGAAATTGATGACAATATTGAAATTGAAATTGACCCCTCTGACGTGCGCACTGATACTTATCGTGCTTCTGGAGCCGGTGGTCAGCACATTAATAAAACTGATTCCGCAGTGAGACTCACCCATGGCCCCAGTGGTATAGTGGTGCAAAGCCAAAGTCAGCGATCCCAGCACCAGAATCGTGACAAATGCTGGCAAATGTTGCGAGCTAGGCTTTATGAATTAGAGGTAAGTAAACGGCAGGAGGCGGCTCAGGCTACAGAGGATACTAAGTCTGATATTGGTTGGGGTAGTCAAATTCGTTCTTATGTTTTGGACGATGCTCGAATCAAAGATCTGCGCACAAATATTGAAACACGGAACACTCAAGCAGTTTTAGATGGCAAGTTAGACCAATTTATAGTTGCTTCGCTGAAAGCGGGGCTTTAAAAACTAATATGACAAATAGAGTAAATATGACTGATCAACAGGATGAAAACAAACTTATTGCTGAACGACGTGTCAAACTTGATGCGCTTCGCACTCAAGATGGAGCAACGTTTCCAAATCAGTTTCAGCCAGCTCATAAAGCCGATCAGTTACAAACTGAGTTTGGAGATCAGTCTAAGGAGCAATTAGAAACCCTGGGAAAATTGGTTAGTGTTGCGGGTAGAGTTATTCGTAATCGAGGTGCTTTCATTGTGATTCAGGACAGTTCTGATCGCATCCAGTTGTACGTGACAAAAGCGGCTCGACCCTTTGCTAAGTCGGTGGATCTAGGCGATATCGTAGGTATTACAGGGGCGTTGCATAAGTCAGGCAAAGGTGATTTGTATGTGCAGATGGACGAATATCTGTTGCTGACTAAAGCTTTAAGACCCTTGCCCGATAAATTTCACGGTCTTGCTGATCAAGAGATGCGTTACCGGCAGCGTTATGTTGATTTGATTGTTAATCCAGATGTTCGCAATACATTCCGTATACGCTCAAAGGTGGTGGACTTTATTCGGCGCTACCTGAATGACGCAGACTACCTTGAAGTTGAAACTCCAATGCTCCAAGTGATACCGGGTGGCGCAGTGGCGCGTCCATTTGTGACCCACCATAATGCTTTAGATATTGATATGTATCTACGAATTGCCCCTGAACTGTATCTCAAACGACTTGTGGTTGGTGGCTTTGAGCGTGTTTATGAGATAAATCGTAATTTCAGAAATGAGGGCCTTTCAACTCGCCATAATCCTGAATTTACGATGCTTGAGTTCTATCAGGCCTATGCCGACTTTAACGATCTGATGGATCTTACCGAGGATATGCTGCGCAAAATGACCACTGAGGTGTTGGGATCTACCAAAGTCGTAAATACAGTGAAAGATACTGATGGTGAAATTCAAAGTGAAACTCATTATGATTTTGCTGAGCCTTTTATGCGATTATCGGTGTTTGATTCGATTCTTCAATACAACCCTTCTATTAATGCCGAGCAACTGGGTGATGAAGTCGAAGCCCGCAAAATTGCGAGCTCTTTGCATATTCCTCTCAAAGATATCTGGGGTTTGGGAAAAGTTCAGATCGAAATATTCGAAAAAACAGTTGAACATCTTTTGGAGCAACCAACGTTCATCACTATGTATCCTGCTGAAGTTTCTCCCTTAGCTCGGCGCAATGATGAAGATCCCTTTGTGACTGATCGATTTGAGTTTTTCGTCGGCGGCAGAGAGATTGCTAATGGTTTTTCTGAGCTAAATGATCCAGAGGACCAAGAGGCACGTTTTAAACAACAAGTTGCCGAAAAAGATGCGGGTGATGTTGAGGCTATGCATTTTGATGCTGACTATATCCGAGCTCTTGAGCATGGCATGCCCCCAACTGCAGGGGAGGGAATAGGTATTGATCGATTGGTTATGTTGTTGACCGACTCACCATCAATCAGAGACGTATTGCTATTTCCGCATATGCGACCGGAATAACCTACAAGTTTTAGAGATGAAGTCGTAGTGAGATCGAAGCTTGATACTAAAAATGGCCTGATTAGCCCGTGTCTGTTGGTGTGAATATTGATTTAAATCAATATCATTTTTTGTTGTTAGCGTTATTCTGAGCTTTTTTAGACAATGAACCATTTTTGATGACCTTAGCTTCAGCGCCGACCAATTTATCTGATCAACTTTTAGCGCTGGCATCGAAATACAGTGGTGAAGGGCCTCGATACACGTCTTATCCAGCATCGCCTCATATGCGTGAGGATTTTTCTTTTGAGACTTTCGAGAAGGCAGCCAAGATATTGCCTATCCACCGGCATAACCAACCATTATCGGTTTATACACACATTCCATTTTGCGAATCTATTTGCTATTACTGTGCGTGCAATAAGGTAGTAACAGGGAAGAAAAGATTTGCTGCACGTTATCTATCAGCGTTATCCAAAGAGTTAGACACTTACCAAAACTGGGATTTGAATAAACGGCCGGTCACACAGCTACATTGGGGTGGCGGAACGCCGACCTATTTGTCGGCCTCTGAATTGACTGAATTGATGCATCTGTTGGCACAACACTATGTTTTAGTAAGTGATGCACAAAGAGAATATTCTATCGAGATAGATCCGCGAACAGTAAATGGAGAGATTATCGCTTTACTTAAAGGATTAGGCTTTAATCGACTGAGCTTAGGAATCCAAGATTTCGATCCAAGGGTTCAAAAAGCAATTAATCGTATCCAACCTTACGAGCGTGTTCGCGAGTTAACACAAGAGGTAAAGGTGAATGACTTTGTATCGCTGTCTTTTGATTTAATTTATGGATTACCTCATCAAGATATCAAGAGTTTCACTAAAACTCTTGAGCAGGTGGTCTCGTTGTCCCCAGATCGGATAGCTTGCTACAACTACGCCCATCTCCCGCACCGATTCCTGGCGCAACGAGCGATTGATCGATTAACACTGCCAAATTCAGCACAAAGATTAAAGTTGCAACAACACATTGATGTTATTTTAAGAAGCTCTGATTATGAATTAGTTGGTCTTGACCACTACGTTAAAAAACATGATCCATTAGCTTCGGCTCGAAACAACAATACTCTTCAGCGCAATTTCCAAGGGTATTCGCTTAAAAAAGCATCAGATATGATAGGACTTGGTCATTCAGCTATCTCTCAAGTAGGACCTTTGATGGTCCAAAATGAAGTAAAGTTAGAGCGGTATTATGATCGCATTGAATCAGGTGATAATGTGTTATATCGGGGATTACTCCTGTCTAAAGACGATATGCTTCGCCGAGAAGTCATTATGGAGATTTGTTGTTCTCTTGAATTTTCGCCCAAGGCCGTATGCAAAAAATATGGACAAGACGCTGAAAATTATTTCAAAGAAGAATTGAAACAAATGAATGAGTTTGAAAAAGATGGTTTGGTCTATCTTAGTAATGATGTGTTTACGCTTACCGAGATTGGGAGGCACTTTTTAAGGCAAATATGTATGACATTTGATGCTTGGCTGAAATTCACGCCAAGTAATATTAAATACTCAAAAATAATATAAGAAATATAATATAATACGCTGGCGTATAATAAGGAGTTAAAAAAATAGCTTAGTTCGGTTTTTTGAATTGACTGTCAGCGCATACGGAAAGTACACGGGAGTATAATACTATGGAGCAACAATTACGTTTGGTGCGGGAGTCTGTCTGCCACCACAATTTTAAAATAAGCTGTAATAACTGCCGTCTAAATACGCTATGTCTGCCATTGTCTCTTAAAGGCTCTGATATTGATGATCTAGATGCAATTATTCAACGTGGCAGGCCGGTGCAAAAAGGTGAGCATATTTTTTATGAGGGGAGTAAGTTCACTTCTATATATGCGGTCCGATCAGGGACAGTTAAAGCATCTTCAATTACTGAGGATGGTCGAGAGCAAGTTGCTGGGTTTTACTTTCCTGGTGAGCTTCTTGGTATGGACGGAATCAGTAGAAATATTCATCAGTCTAGTGCTGTAGCGCTCGAAACCTCTGCGGTTTGTGAAATTCCATTTAAGTCCTTGGGGGAGTTGAGCACTAAATTGCCAAGTTTGCAAAGTCACTTCTTTCAGTTGATGAGTCGAGAAATTACAGAAGATCAACAATTAATCACATTGCTCACCAAAAACTCTGCTGATGAACGCGTTGCATCATTCTTGTTAAGCATATCTTCAAGAAATTCCAGACGAAGTCTTAGCGCCAATCGTTTCAGACTGCCCATGTCTAGAGTAGATATTGGTAATTATCTTGGCTTAACTATTGAGACGATAAGTAGAGTAATTGGACGATTACAAAAACAAGGAATTGTTGTTATAAACAATAAAGAAGTCGAAATAGTAGAGTTTGATTCATTGTTGAAAGTTGCTCGTGTTCAAGTGCCAAAATAAATTTGATTTGTTTATCTATCCATAAATGTAGGGTTTGACCTAGATCAAAAATTTAATTTTGTAACGTTTTAAAATTACGTTATATCGAATTAGTTTTGTTTTGGGAGAATCATGTGATTCATTATGGCTTTGAGTTAATGGTAAGGCCGAGGAAAGGCTGGCAAACGATAGCAGAATTGCCTGATTCATTGATAAAAGCTCTTGCGTTATATCCATTTTTTTTGGCCGCTTTCCCCACTTTGGCGTGGTATTTCGGAACTAGCCAAGTAGGGTGGACGGTCGGAAGCTCAAATGTCGTGACTCGGCTTACACAAGTCAGTGCCATAGAAATCTCATTAATGTTCTATATAGCGATGGTCTTGGCAGTTGCTATCATAGGGTACTCTATACACTGGATGTCAGAAACCTATGGTGCTGAGTCTACTGTACCGCGGGGTATTGTTGTCTCAGCTCTTGCTTGCACCCCCCTTTTTCTTGCGGGAACCGTTGGGATCTACCCTTTACTTTGGCTGGACTTTTTTGTGGGTGTAATTGCACTTTGTTGGGCTGTGTATCTTCTATACCTTGGAATCCCAATAGTGATGCACATTCCTCAAGAGCGTGGATTCTTGTTTTCTAGTGCCATCATAGCCATCGCGTTAGTCATGTTCGTGTGTATCCTCGTTGTTACAATTCTTTTATGGGAGTACGGATTTGCTCCACAATTCACTGATCAGTAAGTTCAAATTGTTCTTTGCAAGCGGAAACTAGTTATGACAGAAATTAATATGCGTGAGGATTCGCGTAGCTACAATTATAGAGTGGTAAAACAATTTGCACTGATGACTATTGTATGGGGAATTGTTGGCATGCTGGTAGGGGTATTTATTGCTGCCCAATTAGTGTGGCCTGAATTGAACTTCGATTTGCCATGGTTAAGCTTTGGCCGTCTAAGGCCGTTACACACAAATGCTGTAGTTTTTGCATTCGGTGGCTGTGCTTTGTTTGCGACCTCATACTATGTAGTTCAACGGACTACACGGGCTACTCTAATTTCAGACAAGTTAGCTGCTTTTACTTTTTATGGTTGGCAACTTGTTATCGTACTGGCAGCTATCACTTTGCCAATGGGGTTGACCTCTTCTAAAGAATATGCCGAGTTGATTTGGCCTATAGATATCATTATTACAATTGTCTGGCTGGTTTATGCTTACGTCTTTTTTGGCACGATTGTTAAACGCAAAGTTAGTCATATTTATGTGGCTAACTGGTTTTTTGGAGCCTTTATAATAGCGGTGGCAGTGTTGCACGTCATAAATAGCGCAGTCTTGCCTGTTAATTTGTTTAAGTCTTACAGCCTTTTTGCTGGAACCGCGGATGCAATGGTGCAGTGGTGGTATGGTCACAATGCAGTAGGTTTTTTCCTGACCGCTGGATTTTTGGGCATGATGTATTACTTTGTACCTAAACAAGCTGAGCGTCCTGTTTATTCTTATCGGTTAAGTATTGTTCATTTTTGGGCGCTGGTTGCAGTTTATATTTGGGCCGGCCCTCACCATCTTCATTACACTGCATTACCTGATTGGGCACAGAGTTTAGGAATGGTGATGTCTCTTATTCTGTTGGCTCCAAGCTGGGGGGGTATGATTAATGGCATTATGACGCTCTCTGGAGCTTGGCATAAGTTACGATCAGATCCTATTCTACGGTTCTTGGTAGTTAGTTTGTCGTTCTATGGTATGTCAACATTTGAAGGTCCCATGATGTCCATAAGGACCGTCAACGCTCTTAGTCATTACACTGACTGGACAATAGGGCATGTACATTCAGGTGCGTTAGGCTGGGTTGCAATGATATCAATAGGGGCTCTTTATCATTTAATACCAATTTTGTTCAACAAAAAAGGAATGTACAGCACTAATTTAATAAATACTCATTTTTGGATGTCTACAATTGGCACAGTACTTTATATCGCTTCTATGTGGGTCAATGGAATCATTCAAGGCCTTATGTGGCGTGCCTATAACCAAGACGGTACCTTAACGTATACCTTTGTTGAATCTCTCGTTGCTAGTTATCCAGGCTATATAGTACGTCTTGTTGGTGGCCTGACATTCTTCCTTGGAATGCTGGTGATGGCCTATAACGTTCTCATGACGATCCGGCAAGATGACACTTACGCAGCTGAATCACAGGATATGTACTCCTTTGGGGGAAAATCATCATGAAGCACGATATCGTTGAAAAAAACATTAGCGTGATGATTGTGTTGATAATTATTGCTATTAGCTTTGGAACATTAGTAGAACTTGTACCGTTAATTTTTTCAAAGCAATTGGCAGAGCCCGTTGCAGGATTAAAACCTCTTACTCCATTGCAACTTGAAGGGAGGGATATCTATATAAGGGAAGGCTGCAACACTTGCCATTCTCAGATGATTAGATCTTTGAGAGCTGAGAGTGAGCGCTATGGCCATTATTCTGTAGCCGGGGAGTTTGTCTATGATAGGCCATTTCTCTGGGGTTCAAAGCGTACCGGGCCCGATCTAGCAAGGGTTGGTGGCCGATACAGTGATCAGTGGCATAGAGTGCATCTAGGAAATCCAAGAGATGTTGTTCCAGAGAGTAATATGCCTTCTTTTCCATGGTTATTTGAAAATGAAATTAATTCGGAGGTAACACCCAAAAAGTTGCGCACACTTAAAACTTTAGGTGTTCCATATACTGATGCGGACATTGAGACTGCGAGTGCTGAAGTTAAGGGCAAAAAAGAGATCGACGCGGTGGTGGCTTATTTGCAGAATTTGGGCACCGTTTTGTCAGAGAGGCGCTGATGGATATAAATGACCTTAGGGGATTAAGCACTGTTTTTGTATTGCTTTCATTCATAGGCCTTGTTGTGTGGGCATATGGCGATCGTCAAAAGTCGGAGTTTGATGAAGCCTCAAGACTTCCTTTTGAGGATGAAAAAAAAGATTTAGCAGATGCTCAGGAGAGCCATCATGAGTAGTTTTTGGAGTAACTGGATAATCGTCTTGACAATCTTCACATTAGTGGCGGTAACGTGGATTCTATTAGCTAACCAGACGCGTAACGATAATTCTGCTGAAACTACTGGTCATATTTATGACGGAATCGAAGAGTATGACAATCCATTGCCTGCTTGGTGGTTTTGGATGTTTGTTATCACGATTGTCTGGGGTGTCGGTTACCTAGTATTTTATCCAGGGATGGGAAGTTACCAAGGGGTGTTGGGGTGGAGCCAGCACAGTGAACATGATCAGGCAGTGGCTGCTGCTGAATTAAAATACCAAGATATTCGTGAAAGCTACCTCTCTCGCCCAGTCGAGGAGATTGCTGAGGATCCGGCAGCACATAGGATGGGACAAAGATTATTTGGCAATCACTGTGCGCAATGTCATGGCAGCGATGGAAGAGGTTCCTATGGGTTTCCTGATCTAACCGATAGTGATTGGATATGGGGCGGAGAAATAAGAGATATAAAACATACGCTGACAAACGGAAGACAGGCTGCAATGCCTGCTTGGCAGGGAGTGTTGGGAGATCAGGGAGTTGAGGAAATGACGGAATACGTTCTATCTCTCAACAAACAGACTCAAAATACCCCTTCTTTAATATCCAGTTCAGAAAAGTTTGTGATGTATTGTGGTGGATGCCATCAGCTTAATGGAGCTGGAAATCAGATGATAGGTGCGCCAAACCTGACTGATGATGTATGGCTATACGGAGGCAGTAAGTCTGAGGTCGCACAAACGCTGCGATATGGACGCACAGGGATGATGCCTGCGCAAAACACCATTCTGAGTGAAGCCAAATTACATATTTTGACCGCCTATGTGTCAAGTTTGCATATTGAGGATAAAGATTAACCATTTTATTCTGCGAAACTCATTTTTTTAGGAACATGATTCACGAATCGACATCCTTAATATATGCATGATTCTCACGATATTATTTTAAAGGAGGTTGCACCTGCCGAGGTGGGTGAGGTTGATCTCTATCAACGGCGTGAGAAGATATATACTCGTAAAATAGAAGGTTTTTTTCAAAAAATTAGGCTGTACACAGGCTGGCCATTGTTATTGGCTTACTTCGGTCTGCCCTGGCTTATTTGGGATTCTCGTCAATCTGTTTTATTTGATCTACCTGCCCGAAAATTTCATATTTTTGGTCTAACGCTTTGGCCTCAAGATTTCTTTTTGCTTGCTCTTGTACTAATTATTGCGGCTTATGGGCTGTTTATGGTGACCGCAATTGTAGGGAGAGTATGGTGTGGATACACATGTCCTCAAACCGTGTGGACAGCCATTTATATGTATCTTGAGCAGTTATTTGAGGGCAGTAGAAATCAACGTATAAAACGTGACAAGGCACCATGGAGTATCGAAAAGTTTTATCGAAAAATTTTAAAACACGGCAGTTGGCTATTCGTTGCTTTTTTAACAGCATTTACATTTATAGGTTATTTTTATCCTATCAGGGAGCTAATCGTCGACTTATGTTACATAAGAGTTAGTGTCTGGCCTGCTTATTGGATTTTATTTTTTACTCTTGCAACTTATATCAATGCTGGTTGGATGCGAGAGCAGGTTTGTCAATATATGTGCCCCTATGCACAATTTCAATCTGTAATGTTTGATCATCACACCCTTATCGTATCTTATAACTCTCTCAGGGGAGAAACTCGGGGACCACGTAAACGGACAAGCAAGAGGGTTGATTCCAGTTTGGGAGATTGTGTTGATTGCCAACTCTGTGTACAAGTTTGTCCGACAGGTATTGATATTAGAGATGGACTCCAGTATCAGTGTACTGGCTGCGCCCTCTGTATAGACGCTTGTAACTCAGTGATGAATAAAATGGGTTATTCACCTAATTTGATTTCATACACGAGCGAAAGTGCCTTAGCGGGTGGAGTAATGCATTGGTTCAGACCAAGAATTGTTGGTTATTTATCGGTATTTATCCTTATGGTGGCTTTATTCGTCTATACCTTGGTAAATCGAACTCCTTTAGAGATGACAGTTACGAGAGATCGAGGTGATCTTTTTGTTAGAAACACCAATGGTCATATAGAAAATATTTACACTTTACACATTATGAATATGACAAATGCCACATACCGCTATAATTTAAGTGTTGAGAATTTAGCGAATGCTCATTTGATAGGAAATCGCGAACCTGAGGTTAGGGCTGGCGAAGATTTACATTTTTCTATTCGGCTTAAGGTTCCACCAGATGCAGCGGCGCCATTAAACCAAATGATTTTCTTCAATTTAGAAGCCCAAACCGATACGGAACTTAAAACTAAAGTGGAGTCTCGCTTTATCAGGCCGGAATTATGAAATTAATAAAGTATAGCCTTGATGTGTTACCTTGGTACAAGCAGTTCTGGCCATGGTTTATTATTGCTCTTCTGGGTTCAGCTGTGACAGCAAGTTTGGTTACCGTTGCCATTGCGGTAAAGAATGCGGATGATTTGGTCGCAGATGATTACTATAAAGTAGGCCTTGCGATAAACCAGCGATTAGAGCGCAGAAAAAGAGCTACAGAGCTAGGGATAAGTGCCAGCCTGGCTTTTTCCGGTACTGAAGTAATTCTGGCGACTGAGAATATTGATCATAACGCAGCTTTAGTTTTAGAATTGACTCATCCTTTCGATGCTAATAGAGACCTTCAGATATATCTAACGTCAGTATCTCGCGATGAGTTTGTTGGAAAAATCGGACACCCTGATAATACCCGGTGGCTGTGGTCTCTAAAAGATCTAAAAAAGTCAGATTGGTTAGTAAGTGGTCAAGTCCATGAGAGTAGTCTTTAGTAATGACCGTTACTTCTCTTATCCCTCCACCTTCAACAGATTGTGATCAATCGGCTGAGTGCTTCCATTGCGGCGAAAAACTAGATATCGGTTTAAATTTCCAAACTATCATTGAAGGAAAAAAGAGGAGTATGTGCTGCCCCGGATGTTTGGCTGTGGCAGAAATGATTGCGGCTCAAGGGATGGGTGCTTTTTACGATCGTCGAACGCATTATGCACCGCTTCCAGATCTAGAGTTATTAGACTCGAAATTCACAGCTTATGACGATCCAACGATTCGTGAAACGTTAATAAATGAAGTTTTCGAGGATTCTGAGCGAATTAAGTTATTAATTACAGGTATGACCTGTGCGGCTTGTTCCTGGTTGATAGAAAGACAAGTTTTGCAATTAAGTGATGTCAGGGCTGCTCTAGTAAAGCTAGGCGATGCAAGTCTAACGGTAGACATATGCCCTAACACTTCAATATCGAAAGTGATGAAAGCGGTCGCTAGTCTAGGTTATGAAGTTCAACCATTTACAGCATCTGAGCGAAACACGATTCTTGTTGAAGAGAACAAGAGACTCCTAACACAGCTTTCTGTCGCAGGCTTGGGAATGATGCAGGTAGGTATGTTTGCAATTGCATTGCATGCAGGGGATATCCAAGGCATGGAATCCAATTATATGCAACTTATGAGATGGGTAAGTCTACCTATTGCTATGTTCGTTGTGTTTTTTAGCGCACGAGATTTTTTTATTAGCGCTTGGCGGCATCTTCGTGTTGGCGCCCTCGTGATGGATCTTCCGATCGCTGTTGCAATAGCAACAGCAACCTTAGCTTCTATTTATGCTACGTTCACTTCGAGCGGCACAGTGTATTTTGATTCCGTGGTGATGGTTACTTTTTTCCTACTAATTGCACGTTATTTTGAGCAACGAAATCGGTTTAAAAATAGTCAATTACTCCAGCAAACACACGATAAATTACCCTTGTTAGCATCACGCATAATCTTAGATGAGATCCATCTCGTTCCAACACAACAAATTGTGGCTGGTGATCGACTTCGTATCTTTCAAGGAGATATTATTCCAGTGGATGGTGAACTTATATCTGGTGAAACTGAGGTAGATGAGAGTATTTTTACCGGAGAATCTCTTCCGAGAACTGTCAGAGTTGGAGAGCTACTTTTCGCTGGAACCAGCAATCTCTCTAAATCAGTCGATATAAGGGTAACTAACACAGTTGGTTTAACTCGGTTTGATGCGCTTCAATCAGCTGTGGCCTCGGCTGAGACCAAGAAACCTAGAATAGCAAAAATGGCAGACGCCATTGCCAGTTATTTCGTAGCAATAGTCCTTTTGCTGTCATTAACGTCGGGATTAATCTGGTGGTGGATTGATGCTTCCAACAGTTTTTGGATCGCTTTATCAGTACTAGTTGTGAGCTGTCCCTGTGCACTAGGGTTAGCTACTCCCACTGTGCTGACAAGTGCAGCATCAAGGCTTCAACGCATGGGTGGCCTAATTCGTAGCGAAAATGCCATGGAGGAGTTAAGTAGGATTGACTATGCAATTTTTGACAAAACAGGAACACTCACAGAT
>Ga0208894_1000450_pt1 | contig 30982 bp, 39 predicted proteins | sample ETNtaG_12_FD_185752 | JGI IMG/M metagenome (GOLD analysis project Ga0208894, IMG submission 185752) | Marine microbial and viral communities from oxygen minimum zone, Eastern Pacific Ocean - ETNP201306SV49 (SPAdes) (version 2) | ecosystem: Environmental > Aquatic > Marine > Oceanic ...
GCTGCTTTTCTCTTTGGAGCTGCTTTTCTCTTTGGAGCTGCTTTTCTCTTTGGAGCTGCTTTTCTCTTTGGAGCTGCTTTTCTCTTTGGAGCTGCTTTTCTCTTTGGAGCTGCTTTTTTAGCTGCTGCATTTCGCTTTCTAGTAGCTGCTGCTTTTTTAGCTGCTGCATTTCGCTTTCTAGTAGCTGCTGCTTTTTTAGCTGCTGCATTTCGCTTTCTAGTAGCTGCTGCTTTTTTAGCTGCTGCGCTTTTATTGGCTTTAGATTTTGCCATATCTGTTTTGAAGAATCATGTGTGTTATATTGTAAAAGTCACACAATACTATGCAAATAACGGAATAATTTGACACTTTTTTAACTTTTTTAAATTTTTCAATCAACAGTTTGTCAGACAAACTAGTGCAGTATCCACTGTTGATTGCTCTTTTTGTGGTCTTATGATAATTTTGTATTGGATCTCTTCATCATATGGGATATCAAATTGTGTTGTTCTTTCAATTGGTTTACCTGGGTCTAATCCTTCATAGAGTAAGTCTTTTGCAGAAAACTCCCCGAAATGTGCTTCATGTTTCTGTTCTTTTTCGTCGACGATGTAGAACTGTCCTCCTGAAACTACCGTCTTCTCTTCAGTGATATTTTTTGCAGTAATACCAATCATGACAAATGTATTTTCTGGAGTATTTTCTTCATTTCCCTCATGCGTTCCTTCAAAAGTTATAACATATTCAACTGGGCCAACAGTGACTGTTTCTCCTACATCTGCTGTGATGTAGTTCGTTTGATACAGAGTATACGTATACATCCCTGCACTCATTGTTACAATAACTGCAACAATTACAATTACAACCCCAAAGTTTGCCATAATTTTCCTAAATTTTTTTGGTATATAGTTGCAACGTAAAATAAAAAAGATCAGATTTAGTAAAAATTTACCAATAATTATTGCTCTTTTTGGTCATTTTTGAGGGGTTTAACATCTAGGCATGATACCAAAAGATGTCATATGTTTATCTGGGACATCTGGGTGGTTTGATGGTTGCCTTTCCTATCTAGGCACGAGTGTTCAACCCCCCCCAAAAACACCTGATTGTGATAATTTTGTATTGTGCCTATTTGGATAAAATATGGAGGGGGGTTTAACGCCTAGGCATAATTTCAGAAAACACTCATTTTTTATCTAATTATAGAGAAATCAAAAAATTGGGTTATTTTGATAGTTTTACACTACTCTGAAATTCTCAATGATGGAATATTGGATGAAAAAGGGGGGTGTTTTGACCAATTGAAATGATGAATCTGTTCTTTGTTGTTTTTTCTAGAATGTTTTTAGTAAAAATCTTGATGTTTTTTCATGCATTTCTGATACCTTATCCATTGCATCAAAAACTGTTTGTTGATTGATATTTTCTTTATCGTCTAATACCACATATACTGAAACTTTTTGTTTTCCATCTTCCGTGATGACTTTATTGATTGCTTGAATTGAATTACAAAAATCTGTAACTTTTTGTTCAAATTTATTTTTCTCATTATCATTGAATCCTAAATATCTTGAAATTTGACTATTTTTCATTACTACTTTTGCACCAATAACCAAAATCCCTTCTTGTGATTTTGGTTCAAAAATATCTACTGGTATTCCGTATTGACCTGCATGTTTTACTAGAATCTGAAAAGAGTTTTCTGGATTTTTTATTTCTTCAAATGATGATCCTTCGTGAACCATCCATCTTTCTACATTATCTCTCATTCTACTCATTATGATATTATTCTTAATCTAGTACTATATGATTCTAAATTTAATGACCACAGGTCTAAATTTCCAATATTTCTAAATTCGAATTTAGAAATATCTGTTATCTTTACCTGTAAACACAATATTTCAAATATTTACATTAAATCCTGAATCAAAATCTGGAATTGATGAGGCGATGAAAATATTGAGAAGAATCCCTATAACCATCATTATTAATCCTAAATACAAACAATTTCTTGCTTTCCGTGGATCATCACGACGTATAATAAAAAACGCAATAATTCCCCCAATCATTCCAAAAAATATTGGTAGCAATAACCATCCACTACTTCTAGGTTTTTCTGGATATGACATGACTTTATACAGTTATTTCGTATTAGCCGTTTTTTTATGTAACTGTGTAATTTCAATTTCTACGGTTTCTAGTGGATCTTCCACCTGGTTACGCTTAATTGAAAACATTTTTGGTTTTTCAAAGTCATCTGTACAGTCAGGACATGCATAAACTAGCACTCTATGCTCATTTGGAGCTTTTGGGTTAGATAATCTTGGATAATATACTAATCTGGCACTGCAATCCACACAATACCTATTGGCTCTTCTAGTTCTGACCAATGTAATCCCCCTGCATCATTATAGATATGCGATCATCTATTAGATCTAAGTTGTCTAATAGTGTCAACCAATTACTTTCAACCGATCAATATTTCTAAATTCGAGTTTAGAAACATATTTTGTTACTCTTCTACATGTAATCACATTTATGAAAAATTAATGTTTCATTATTCGAATTTAGAAAGAAGCGCCGCCCATCAGACTTGAACTGACGACCGTCCGATTAACAGTCGGATGCTCTACCACGCTGAGCTAGGGCGGCAACAAATTTGTAACTCGATAAAAGTGATTTAATCCTTGCTACTGTTATAAAATAGACAAAAATCTTAATGCCTGTTAATTAAATTTAGCAAAAAATTCTTTAATTTCTTTAGAACGACTTTCAACTAATCCTACAATTTCTAAATGCTCATCTGATGTAGGGTCTCTCTTCTGTGAATATTGAAATGCACTAAGTATTGAACCCACTAGTTCTCCTACAAAAAACCCACATAGAAAATCTCCAACATTTTCACAATTCCATATGTCTCCGACTGTTGGCGACACTCCTGCTGATTTGTATGCTTCAAGAGTTTGGTCTATGAATTCAGTTGTTGTTTTCACAAATTCTGGATCGATGTTCATTAGTTAACTTTAAGATTTTATTTTTCTAAGCCTTTTTTCTTATCAAAAACATAGATACCATCAAGGAAAACTCTATGATCTTTATTTTTTACTTTTGTTTTTAATTCAATATTTGCAGCAGTTTGTGTAATGTCTGTCCACACTTCTCCGGTAAGAATGACGTCTTCTCCTTTTGGAGTTACTTTGGTGTTGCCAACAACTTTGGTTTTTCTTGGAGCTCTTTCTCCCTGGAAGTTTTCAATTAGAATATCTTTACCATCTACTTTGACTGTGATTGGAAAGTGTGCAAAAACGACTTTCATTTTAATTGTATATCCTACAATTAATCCTTCACAGATGTTTCTGATAATTGATCTGGCGGTGTGTAAAATAGCATAATCTCTTTTTTTATCCCCTATTGCTTTCAGCAAAATTTTGTCCTCTGAAATCTCAATGTTTATTGGAATAGTACGAAAACTTTTGAATGTTTTACCTAATGGCCCTTCAAATGATAACATGTGTTTTTTTTGAGTTACTTTGACCCCTTCTGGAATATCTACCTGATCTTGGAATTTTTCAAGTTGATTAGTAGACATATCCGATTAAAAATCCTCCAATTCCTTTTTGTACTGCTTCGTGATGTGACATTACACCTTGATTTGTTGTTACTAGTAACATTCCTCTATCATATGCTGGCAAGTATTGTTGTTCCCAACTATTGTACTCGTCAGTTTTTACTTTGAATCTTGGTGAAATTGCTCCACATTTTGTGATTTTTGCCAATAATTTAATCTTGAATTTTCCTCCTCTTTTATCATCAATATGTTCAAACTCTCCAATGTATCCATCTTTTTGAAGAGTTTTGAGAACCTCAATCCCTAATTTCGATGTTGGGAGAATTATACAATCTCCTTTTCTTCTTGTTTCATTATTGTAGAGTGTGACAAATAAGTTTGCTAAAATATTAGTTGCTGGCATATTATATCATCGATTTTTCCTGAACCCTAAAGATGTTGCTACTTCTCTGAAGCATCGTCTACATAACATTAAATCATATTTTTGAATAACTGCGGTATAATCTCCACACCTTTTACACCATCTTGAACCTCTACCAAAGTCATGTTTTTTTCTTCCTGTAAATTCATAGGATCTATCTTTTGCCATTATGCTACTGTCACTCCAAATTCTTTTGTAAGATAATCCTTTGCTTCTTGACTTGTAATTACATGTGTTTTTCCAACACTTGCTTTGTGTTTACTTCTTGTTCTAACTCCATAACCTGGTCTAGATAATGTAATAGAAATTCCAAGACCTAAAATTCCAATTGATGGCTCATACTTTACATCTGGAATGTCTATGTGTTCTTTAATTCCAAATGAATAATTTCCAAAATTATCAAATGATTTTCCATTAACAGTATTTCCTTTTGCTTCTAAGAGTCTTTTTAGTAATGCAACTGCATCGTCACCTCTAACTGTGACTGCTACTCCTATTGGTTCACCTTTTCTAACACCCCAATCTCTTTGTGTTTCTTTAGCAAGACGTGCAGATGGTTTTTTACCTGAAATTTGTTCTAATGCTCTTTTTGCAATTTCAATAATATCTCCAGATTTGCCTAAACCCATGTTTAGAACTACTTTTTCTAAGTAGATTTTTTTCATTGAAGATTCTGTTGTTTGAGACATATGATCACTTTATTTGAATAATTGGCTCCTCTTTGCCTATTGTCATAATAATATCTGCAGGAATCTCAATCTTTCTGTCTCCTAATGACAAAATAATTCTCTTTGGAAGAATGAATGTTCCTTCTTCTACAGTTTCAATTTTACCTATTTGTCCTGAGTTGATCCCACGTGTTACTAAACCATGAGAGCCTGCTTCTAATTTGATTACTTCGATAATTTTACCTTCTGGAATTTGAATCAAACATGTATCACCCACACTTACTTTTGTATCTGAAATTATTGAACGACCATCATGAAAACCTATTTGCATTTTACCCTTGTTAATTGTAGTTTTACTTACAACAGTTACAAGTTTTTTAGTTTTTTCTGACTCTTGAATTTTAATTGGTTTTAGAATTTTACCTTCTGTTGGAACTAGACGATAAACATCTGAAACATTTTCTAATTCTACAACATCCATCAATCCAATTGAATGATGAAGTGATTTTCTTACTACCCCGTCAATTTTTACTTTGCCTGAATAAATTGAAGTTTTTGCTTCTCTGAGACTTGTAACTATCTTTAACGTGTCTCTTAGAAATACTGCTGTAGGAATTGAATAACTCTTTTTGTGTGAACCTGGTTTTACTGTGATAACAAATCGTTTATCTTTTCTTGTAATACCCCAGAACAGTGGAGCCATTTGACGTTTGAGTTTCTTACTACCTGCAATACTTACCATTAATTCTCATCTTCCTTTTTTTCGATTTTCTTTACTCCTTTTGTTTCTTTAGGGGCTTTTTGTTTTGTTTCTTTAGGAGCTACTTTTTGTTTTGTTTCTTTAGGAGCTACTTTTTGTTTTGTTTCTTTAGGAGCTACTTTTTGTTTTGTTTCTTTAGGAGCTACTTGTTTTGTTTCTTTAGGAGCTACTTGTTTTGTTTCTTTAGGAGCTACTTGTTTTGTTTCTTTAGGTTGTTTTCTTGGATCTTTGCCTTCAAGTTTTGCCATTCTCCATTTGTCACTTGTGTTAAGTGATGTAACCACTAGATTTGAAGTATGAATATAAACATCGAATTTATCTCCTTTTGTTTTTTCTTTTTTAATTCCTTCAACTGCAATACTACTTTTTGATGTAGATATTTTTGCTACTTTTCCTTCAACTCCTTTGAACTCTCCTCTAAGAATTGTAATACTGTCGCCTTCTACAACTCTGACACTTTTTTTACCATATTTTTTATGAAGATCTTTTGATAATGTACTGCCTAATTGTTTACTACGTGTCTGTAACGTTGCTTGATAAATTTGATTATTTCGCATTTTTGTTGGTTTCATTTTATCATACCACCATTGATGCCAAGTTAGCTACTCTTGGCCATTTTTCTGAAGCTTCTGCTGCAACTGGTCCTTTGATGTCTGTTCCTTTTGTTTCTCCTTCTGGAGTGATTAATACTGCTGCATTATCTTCAAAACAAACTCTTACACCATTTAGTCTACGAACTGCATACTTTTGTCTTACAATAACTGCACCGTACACTTGTTTTCTTAATTCTGCAGGACCTTTCTTAACTACTACATTACAAAAGTCTCCAACTGATGCTGAAGGTAATCTTGATGCTCTTGTTTTATGTCTTGGAACGTTAATAACTTCTAAAATTTTTGCACCTGAATTATCTGCACATACAATATTTGCTCCTACTGGAATTACTTTAGTTACATATGGACGGAATTCTTCTACTCCTTTACCTGCTTGCTTTGCCATTATGCTTTAACCTCCACAACAACATATGATACAGATTTTGAAATTGGTCTACATTCTGCAGTCAATACATGATCACCTGATTCAACATCAATACATCCTGGAACGTGTGCATGGATTGTACTTTTACCTCTGGCATATCTTTTGAATTTACTGAAGTAGATTGGTTCATCTTTTTGTAATGTGATTGTTTGTTTAGCTTTACTGCCTGTAACTTTACCGTCAAATAATTTTCCTCTAACTGATAATCCGCCATGGAATGGACAATTCTTATCTTCACATTCTCTTTTAGGCTCATTTACTTTTAATCCGATATCTTTTGTCATACCTTTGCTCCTATTCTATCAAAAGGTCTTTTTGTGATCTTAGAACCTTCGACAATTACGTCTTTATTTTCAATTGAAAACTTCCAACTGTTTGTGGATTTTGCAATTGATTTCACCCCATTTTCTGTATTAATTCTAAACATTGATTTTGTTTCATCCATAATCCTTCCATTTAATCCTATTACTTGAGGATTGGTGGATTGTGTGATCTCTGTGTGTAATCCAATAAATTCATGTGATGTAATATTATCTGCTGTGATCATTTTTCTTTTTTCATCTCCGTAAGTCTAGTTAGCATTCTTGCAATGTCATGACGAAGTGGTTTTAATTTTCCGCTCTCTTTTCTTAATGTGCCTTTTGCTGCATCTACTTTAAGTTTAGAAAGTTCACTTTTAGATTCCTGAATTTTACTTCTAAGATCTTTTTCGTTTAATTGTTTGAGTGTTTTAGTGGTAATTCTGGTCATTTCATTTTTGCCTCTTCTTCTTCTAATGTTTCAATTTTTTCTATTTTCTTCTCTTCTAATTCAATTGCTTCTGATTCTGATTTAGCTTGATCTTTCTTTCCTTCTACTTTGGTAACTTCTACTTTGACATCTTCGACAACAACTTCTTCAACTTTTACTTTCTTTTTATCATCTGTTTTTTCAACTTTTACTTTCTTTTTATCATCTGTTTTTTCTTTTATCATTTCAAATTCTGGAATAATTTTTTCTTTTTGTGCAATTCTTATTCTGATTCCAATTCGTCCCATTGCAGTTCCAACATGTGCAATATCTTCTTCGACAACTACTTCTGCATGATGTCCTGCTCTTGGTAATACTCCAGCAGTATGTTTTTCAAATGCTGAACGATCACCTCTAAGTTTACCTGAAATTGTAATTTGTACACCCATTGCGCCTCCTTCCATAATTTGTTTTAATGTCCACATTGTTGCCCTTCTAAATGCGGTTCCTCTTTCAAGGTGTGATGCCATTCTAGTACACATTACACTTGGAGAAAGTTCTGGTTTAGCTATTTCCACTACTGAAATTTGTGGGCTTTTTAATCCAAAGTCAGTTCCTAATCTTTCTGTAAGTTCTCTAATTCCTGAACCTTTTCTTCCAATAACAATTCCTGGTCTTGTAACATGTAATGCTACTCTTGTACCTGTTGGTGTTTTTGAAATTTCCGCATGTGAAAATCCTGCATCTTTAATTGCATTTCTAAGATAATCTTTGAGCAACATCATGTTGTAGTTATCTTTGATTACATTTTTGACAGCTGACAATTTTAAATCTCCTGAGCCACCAACTCTACATGTGTTAAGACGTTATTTTTTGGAGTTGCTCGTCCCATAGCTCTTGGAATGAATCTTTTTACAATGACTCCTTTGTGAACAGTTGCATTTACAATTTTTAATCTATCTAAATCCATTCCTTTGTATTCTGCGTTTGATTCTAAATTATCTAAAACTTTGATGAATTCTTTTGCTGTTTTTTGTGGATAACGTCCAGACATCATTCCTGGATCTGATCTATGTCCTACTTGATTTTTGTATCTTCCAAAAGCAACTGCTCTTTGTTTGTTAATTACAGATTGTAAGTAGTCTCTTGCTCTTTCTATGGATAATCCTTTGATTGCAACTGCTACTTCACGTGCATGTTTATGAGACATGTCTTTTTCTCTTACTGAAGAACGTACGTGTTTTGTTGCATCATAATTTTGGAAAGCATAATCGAATCTAGTCATAACAATCACTTCAATGGTACGTAAAGACTAGATCTTGATGCTCCAACTCCTGGTGCACCATGTGAGACTTTTTTGTTTGTTATGACATATTCACCCAAGTAATGTCCAATCATCTCAGTTGTAATTGCAACTGGACGAAATTCCTTTCCTGAAAAAACATTTACTGTAACACCAACCATGTATGGTAGAATTATCAAATCTCTAAGATGAGTTTTGATAGGATTTTTTAATTTACCTGCTTTTGCGGCTTTAATCTCTTCAATCAATTTTCTTTTTCCGTCTGTGATCCCTCTAGTGAGTGATCTTCTTTGTCTTGAGTTGAATAATAGGAATAATTTTTCTAATGATGTATTATCGAGATCCTCTTTTGAGATGCCTCTGTATAAAAATTCTTTAACCATTTCTCTTCTCCTCTGTTATCGTGCTTGAATCTCTAGTGACCATATTATAGCATTCCTATCTTTGTTGCCAGATCTCTGGCCTTTTCTGTATTTTCAAACTGTACATATGCTTTTTTACCATAAATTGTTCTTGCAGTGTTTACTTTGGTAACCTTTTCTTTGTAAAGAACTTTCACTGCTTCTGCAATTTCTGGTTTCTTTGCAGAACGTTCTACGATGAAACAAATTTTACTTTCATTCTCAACTAGGGCAAATGTCTTTTCGGTAATGTATGGTTTAACAATAATTTTCATGGCTTGATCTATATTCATTGTACTTTCACCATTAATTCTAGATGTGTTGATTTAATTTTTGCAATTTCTTCAATTGCTGATTTAGTATAAACTGTTAATCTACTTGGGTCAGAACCTGGTGCTAAATCTAATACACTCAATTCTTTAGCATTTCTTGCATCAACTCCTGGTAGTGCGCCTATTGCTTTAGAAATATTTGATTTATCCATTGTCACAAACAATACACTCTTTCCAACTTTCTTACTTCTTCCTCTAAGCCTTGATTGTCCTGAACGAGGTTTTCTTGCTTGTAGTCTTTGTACATCTTGTGATAGTTTTAGTGAATCTAATACTTTGGTCATTTCACTTGTTTTGGAAACTGATTCAATATCATCTGAAACAACAATTGGGAATGATTCTATTCCTTCAATCTTATGTCCACGTAATTCAATTTTGTCTTTTGATGCAGTTGCAGCAATTGCAGAACATAATGCTAATTTGTTTTCTTTTCTGTTTAATTTCTTGTAAATTACTTTTTCAACAATTGGTGGATGAGCTTGTCTTCCGCCTCTAGTTGATGCAACTTCTGCACCTTGACCTTGTCTTCCGCCTCCGCCACCTTGTGCTCTTGCGACACGAGATACACCTTGACCTGTTGGTGGATCATTGGAGTCAGCAACAACATCTTGTCCGGCAGATGGGTGTCTTCCTTGTCTTTGGAAATTATGTGAAGTAAGATTAGTAACTGCTTTATGAATTAATTCTCTTCTTAATGGTGTTGAAAATATCAATGGTAGTTCAACTTCTCCATCTTTAGTTCCAGTTGTTGTGTATGTTGTTATTTTGGTCATATTACAACCTCCAAAATATTTGGTTTGTTAACTTTATCTGGAGCATTTCTAATTTGACTTCTAAGTTTAATCAATCTTCTATATGTTCCAGGAACTGAACCTTTGAGAATAATGAAATCCCCTTTTACTAAACCGAAATGTTTGAATCCTCCATCTGGATTAATTTTGATTTGTTCATCATTTGCATTACCCATTACCATAATTCGTTTATCATACTCTACTCTTTGATGGAATCCCATTTGTCCTGCTCTTGGAACTGTATACATGATACTTTGTGGAGAAATAGGACCTAATGAACCAACTTCTCTGACTGTCTTTCTTGACTTGTGTTGTTTCTTTTTAACACCCCATCTTTGAATTACACCTTGCCATCCTTTACCTTTCGTGATTGCTGCAACGTCTACAGTTGCACCTGTTTCAAAAATTTGATCAATCTTAATTTCTTTTCCAAGTAATTCTTTTACATGAGTAAATTGTTTTTGAATATCTCCACCACTTACAGATGCTTCAAAGACATATGGTTTCTTTTGCTCTAAACCTGCAGCTCTTGGAGAGACAGCAACAATTGCAAAAATTTCTTTAATTTGCTTTAATCTTTTTTCTGCATTCTCTAATGCATTTTCTTGTTTGTTAACTAGTGTAATTTCTTTTGAGAAACTTTTTGGAATATCTTCTGCATATACATCAAATTCTGCATGTCTACCATCATGATCTTTTGAATACCCTCTAATTCCTAAAATTAAAACTGGTGGAGTAACTAAAACTGTACCGAGACTAACAAGTTGTTTTCCTGCATTTGGAACTTTATCACGATCATCAATACTGACAATTTGAACACAACCTGCTTTGAATCCACAATGAGCTAGAATCTTTGGTTCTTCTGAATTTAGTTTTGGCCATGCACGAATTCTTGCCTCCATGCTTTTTGCACGAATTCTAGGTGAATATGCAAGACTTCCTCTACGTGGTGAATGTCGTTTTCGAGCTCCCATTGTTAATTCGAACCTTGAATTCCCTCTATTAAACTATGTGAGATGTCGTTAACCATATTTTTTTCATAGGTTAACCATCTATTCCTAAATTTATTAATTTAGAAGATCTGAAATCATATTCCAAATTGTAACTGTTCCAATAACTACACATACTATTCCTAATCCGATTGCCAATAACAAGAAATTTTTTCGTTCGGCCATGTTATGATGTACTTTGAGCATTAATTATTGATAAAGTTCCAAGAAGAGCTTCTTCTAGACGTACAGTTTCTGTAGCTTGATTTGGAAAAAAGTTTAATGACTTTGCATTTTGTACATTTTTCATTTTTCCACCTATGATCTCATGAACTCCTTTGTCTGGAGATCCAAATACTACAAGTATTGGTTTATCTGATGTCGTAAATTTTGAAATCTGTTCTTTTGTTGCGGTTTTTCCTTTTCTGGAAGTAATTATTGTACTACCTTTCCATTCTGAAATCAATGTAAATAAATTCGATCTTTCTTTAACAGAATATCCCCAATATGTTGGAGCTTCTGTTTTGTCAATTTCTTTAACTGATAATCTTGGATGTCCTTCTTTGAATTGAACTGTTACTCTTTTACCAATTCCTGTTTTTCCAAAAAATTGAATTAATTGATTTATTCCCACGTCCACAAATCTTTTTCCTTTTACACTTACTATGATTCCTTCCCTGACATCACCTCTACTGATTTTTTTTGGATTTGCAGGTGTTATGTGACTCGGTATTTTTAATGGTTGAAGTACTCCTGCAAATTTCAAGTCATTCATTTTAGGAAATAACCGTCTTCGTAAAAATTGGGGAGTTTCTAAATATTTTAGAATCATTACCATTAAATTTCCATCTTGTCTGTAATTTCCACCTTCTTGATACACATAGATAGTATCAATTTTAAAAATTGAACAAGCTCTTGCAAGAACTGAAATTTTTCTAGTTTTATCTATTTTTAGTGACTCGTCTGATAATGCAGATTCTGGAATAGCTACAGATAATTTCATTGTATTTTTACCTCACACGTGTTTGATAATTAGTTTTTGTCGTGTGGATACTTTTCTTTTGCAGTTTTTGCATAATTTGCAATCTGCTCTTCATTGACTAATTGATATAATCCTGTATCAGTTTTGATATGTGCCATTCTGATATGGCTTAAACTTTCTTTTTCATCACTTGACATGTAAATTCCTGCAGCAGCTAAAATTGATGCGTCATCTATTGAAAGATCATCTTTGTATGTTTTTTCTAAAAAGTCTGTAACTTGATCAGACCCAGAACCAATTGCAATTGCATCATATGAAATGAATGTTCCACTAGGATCTGTTAAGAATAATTCTGGTTTATCGTTTACAACTCCACCTAAAATTAATGCAACACCATAAGGTCGTACACCTGCATACTGTGTATATTGTTGACATTGATCAGCTAAATGTTTAGCGATAGTTTCAACTTCAACTGATTCATCGTAAATCATTTTGTTACTTTGAGAAAAGAATCTTGCATTGTCCACTTGACTTCTTGCATCTGGGATATATCCAGCAGCCGCAACTCCGACATGATCATCAATTTGAAAAATCTTTTGTGCAACATCCGAAATCTGTAATTTTCTTGCTTTTTCTTCAACTGCAATCACAATCCCGTCCTTACATTTTATACCCACAGCTATGGTTCCTCTTCTTACAGTTTCTATGGCATATTCAACTTGATATAATCTGCCGTCTGGTGAGAATACGGTGATTGCTCTATCATAACCTTGTTGTGCTGGAAGCATTTGATTGTAATGCTTTGAAAGTTTAATTTAAACCGTACTCTCTTTAGATGAAATATTTTGTTTGAAAATAGGCTCACAGAAAAATGATCGAGGTATTGATTTTAAACTAATTTTTTCAACTAAAGTTTATTTCATGTTTTAAATATTTTCAGATATTGAAGTTTGAAATTGAATTCTCAGGACACAAAAACATACGTTCAAACCATCAAAAAACATTAGAAATAACTAAAGAATCTCATCTAACCACCCAGGGTGACTGTATTGTAGGTGTAAATGCTTCTTCAAGCTGTTCTGATTTACCTCAAGAATTAAAAAATAAATTAAAATCTGAAAATACTTTGGTAATTTTTACAATCAAAGTAGATGATCAAGAATTTACAATCAAAGGTAAAGGTCATCCAGAACTCACTCTTACTCATTTGAATGATATTGTAATTAGAAAGAGTAATTTTGTTTGTCCTAGAACTTTATCTGTAAACTGTGATAAAGCATCTGATTTACTTCCTCGAGAAATGGTAACATTGTTACAAAACCCTAAAACAAAAGGCACCTTTACTATTACAGTAGATTAAAACTGTGACAATTTTATATGTACTAATTCGCATGCTAGGTTATGGGATTAAAAACAAAAATTTTTCTTTTGATTCCTTTGTCTGCTTTTGCTGTTATTGTATTTGGAGTAATGTTGTATGTTGGATTGTGTAAAACTTCCCTTGTTCCATTAAATTGTTAATTACATTTTAGATTTATGTTGCTTCATAATTCGGCAATATTCGTCATTTTTGAGGAAATCTGAGAGAACCCGTTGGTATAATCATCAGCAATTTTCTTTATTTTTTAAATTCTTAAACATTCAAAAAATTGATCTTATTCATCTGAATCATTTTCAGAATTATTTGCTTTTTCTCGAACTTTTTTCATAATGCAAAATTTTGCTAGAGTATTCATTAATCCCATACATTTTACCGTAAATCTTATTCAATTAAGGGTTTGTACCTCTCAAAATCACCAATTATTTTCTATTTTAGTTAATTCTCGTTTAGCAAGATTCTCTTAAAGTATAACAAATTAGAAATTCCATGGTAAAACCAACCATAGAGTTACCAATTTCAAAAAAACCATCTGATCTTGAACTTAAAAAATTAAAAGAATATTTTCAAGAGATGCCGGTTTCAGAAATTTTAACTGGTCTCAAATTTGCAAAAAATAGGTGGTCTGCAAAAGATGCAGGAACTCTAAAAGTTGGAAGAAAAAGTATCATCCAAAAAGAAGTTCATTCTGTAACTATGGAACAAGCTCAATGGAGATTAAAAAATTGGAAAATGATGATTGCGAATTATCGTAGACGTGGATATAGTTATCCTACAATATCTAGAATTAAGAAAATTTTGGTAATTAAGAGTAAAAAGAAATCTAAGTAATTTCTAAATTAGAATATCTGATTTTCTATTAGCCATTTGTTGTCTTAGATTTTCAGGAATGTCTGGTATTGCTGTTTTTGTTTGACCTGCAATAACATTGTGTGCTTCTTCAAGAATTGCCAATGTGTCTGCATTTGTTTCTTTACTGACATTCATTGTATCGCCACCACTAACTGATGAACCTGCCATTACATCTCCAAGAATTTGTGACAAGTCTGTCATAGATGTACCTGCCTCTCCCATAATTCCATTTAATGATGGACTGAGACCTTTGATGATTGACATACATGGACTTAATGTAACAACTACATCTCCTAATTCTGAAACAGTATCTAATCTGAGTTTAACTTGTTCCATGGAAAGTTTTGCACCACTTATCATATTTTTCATTTTTCTTACTTGTGTTAATTCTCCTGCATATGCTTGAGCGTAAACATTCTTGTTATTTCTTTGAGCATTCACAATTTTTTCAAAAATCATATCATGTTTTTTCCTTAATTTTTCATTAATTACTTCTAATTTTGAAATTTGGGATTGTAATTTTCTCTGTGCAAAATCAATTTTATTTTTTAATGGTTCATCTGGCTTTACTTTACTGATTACTTTTTGAGATAAGGTTTCTCCTTCTACTTTATTCCAAGAATTACTTATCATACCACATTTTCCCCATTGTATCTGGAATCTTTTATTTTAAAGGGGCTTGTCACTACAGCTAGTGTAACTGAGGTTACATCAGTAGTTAGTTACATCATCCAAACGTAAATGTGAATATTTGAAAGCCTTTACCTTGAATTTTAAGCTCCATTGTATGTGATGAATCATCTCCACTGTTAATGATATTGTACAAATCAGGATTTGTTACAGTTAGAATATTTTTTGATAAAACATCTTTTCCTGAATTTTGCTCCGTTAATGGTTTATCATCAAGAAAAATTTCTAATTGTGCATTGTTTTTTGTAACAATATTCACTTGTTTTGCAATGTACGGAAGTTTGATTGTTCCAGTTTTAGAAATTAATTCCATACTATCTTCATGATTCTTCCAATCTCCTGAAAGGTAAAATTTATGCAAATCCATACTTTCTTGAATTGAATAGGTGACTATTTTTTCTGGTTGAAATCCCTCACTACTTCCCAATTGATTTCTATTCTCTGCAAATTTATAACCAAAATACAATTCTGGTGTTCTAAACATTGTATGTTCAAACTCTTCAATGTCTACAAGTGGTTTAATTGACATTGATTGAATCCCAATATTTTTTGATCTTTCATCTAAAAGTTGTTGAATAATTTTTTCTGTTTCTTTATATCCCCCTTCTCCGATATGATCATATCTAATGTATCCTTCATGATCTGCAATGTACTTTCTAGGCCAATACCTGTTTTCAAATGCCTTCCATGTTTCCATGTCATTATCTAACACAACAGGATAGTGAATTCCATGTTTGTTTATTGCACCTTTTACATTTTCAGGATTTTTTTCAAATTCAAATTCAGGTGAATGAATTCCAATTATTAACAATCCTTGATCAGAATATTTTTCATTCCATGAAGTGATGTATGGAAGTGTTCTAACACAATTAATGCAACTATATGTCCAAATATCATAAAGTACAACTTTACCTTTTATTTCTTGATTTAATTTTTCAGGAGTTGTATTCAGATAATGTACTATACCTACAAGTTCTGGTGCTTTTTTGAATCCCGATTTATCTATCCCCACAAAGTTTGTGTCTATTTTTGATTTTGTAGGGGTGAATTGTTCATCATATGTTGAAAAAACCATGCTCAAAACACCTACTCCTATCACAACTATTACTCCCAAGATTAATGCTGATTTTACTTCTGACTTCATTTCTTTATCCTATCTCCAACAATTCATTGAGAAGTGGAAAATTTGCAAGATAAGTGAGTTGATTTGTAAATACCAAAATTCCTAAAATAATGATAAACCCTCCTAAAATTAAATTGTAATATTTTAGATGTCTACTCATTGAATGAATTATTTTATTTGATCTAGAAAAAAATATCCCCATCAAAATAAATGGAATTCCTAAACCTAAAGAATACGCTAATAGTAGATTAAACGCAACTGATGGAGTTGTTGCAGCAAGTGTAAGTATTGTTCCAAGAATTGGTCCTACACATGGTGTCCATCCAGCTGCAAATGCCAATCCAAAAACAAATGACATTGGATAACTAGTCTTTGATGTTTTAGGGAGAAATTTTCTTTCTACATTTAGTTTGTTAATTTTTATTGAAAGTAGTAAAAATATTCCAAATCCTATTATGATAACTCCTCCCACATGATTTAGTCCTTCTACTAAACTTGTATCAGATATTGAAAAAATACTGTTAATGACTACCCCCAACGTTGAAAATACTATTGAAAACCCTAAAACGAAAAAAACTGAATTTAAAATAATTTGTGTTTTGTTGATTGAAATTATTTTAGAATCATTTTTTTGATTTATTTCAGATAGAGTTGTACCAGAAATATATGCTAAAAATGCAGGGATCATTGGTAAAATACATGGTGCAACAAAAGATCCTAATCCTGCAAGTGCAGCTACTGCTATAGTGATCTCTACCATATGATAATGTTGTAATTTTTGCTTTAAATTATTGTATCATTGCTTTCTATATTCCTAAGACAATCCATTTTTAACTAGGGTCAATTTCACTTTTGTATGAACAAACGTTTCATTATTGTTGGAATTGCTTTAGGTATTGTAATTACTATTGCCGTAATAATTGGTTCTCCAGCATTTTATGGCTTTGATTCTATGAGATAATTAGAAGAATCTTTTGAATGCTTTTTCGAAAATGAATAATGATTTTTCAATTTCTTCAGATGAAAGCCATGCCGTAACTGATATTCTTAACCTAGCTTGATTTTTTGGAACCGTTGGATATCTAATTGGTTGTACAAATATCCCGTTTGTATTCAAAAATTCTCCTAATTTCATAGATTCTTTTTCATTTCCAACAATAATTGGTATGATATGTGATTTAGATTTAATATTGAATCCAATTTCTTTTAGTCCTTTTGAAAGTTGTTTTGTATTATTTTCTAATTTTTTCTTTTGTTTTTCTCTATTTGATTCAAATCTTTGCAGTGTATGTTCAATTAAAAATGAAGGTAGCGCGGATGTATAAATAAAAGATTTTGATTTGTTAATGCACAAATCAATAACATTGTTTTGTGATGCTACATACCCTCCAAATGATCCTAAACCTTTACTGAGACTACTAATGTACAAATCAATTTTCTTTGAAACTTTGAAATAGTTTGGTGTTCCTTTACCGTCTTTTCCAATCACAAAATCCCCATGTGCATCATCTACTATTGTTATTGCTTCTGATTTTTCTGCAATTTCTGTTATTTGTTTTAGATGTGATAAATCACCATCCATGCTGAATACACCCTCAGTAATTACAAATTTATTTTTCCCTTTTTGTTTTAATTTTATTTTCAAATCTTCCATATCATTGTGTTTGTAAACTGAAATATTTGCATCAGATAATTTACATGACTCAATAATGCTTGCATGATTTAATTCGTCACTGAAAATTATATCTCCTTTTTTTGCAATTGATGAAATTACCCCCAAATTTGTCATATATCCTGTAGGAAAAACTAAACTATTTTGTTGTGATTTATGTTTTGCAAGTTTAGTTTCTAGTTTTTTATATGATTCATCATTTCCAGAAACTGATCTAGAACTGGATTGGAGTTGTTTGATTTGATTTTTTCTAATTGGGATTCCTAAATAATCATTTGAACTAAGATTAAGTAATTTTTTGTTGTTAATTGTAATATGCGAACCTTGTACTTTTCCATATCGTAGTTTTCTGTACAGGTTTTTTTGTTTAACCTGGTCTAATTCTAAATCAATAAAATTTAGTTTATGCTTTAAGGCCAATTTTCTCAATCATTTTAAGGTCTTTTTCAGCCTCATTTCCTCCCATTGTCAAATAACCCGCTGTAATGATTCCATTGGCTCCACTTTGAAGTAGTTCTTCCCCTGAATCATCAAGCATTGTTTCTCTTCCTCCTGAAATTTTTATTACAGATTCAGGTAATAGGAATCTAATTACTGAAAACATTCTGACAATTTCTGAATTGTTTAACTTGGTTTGTAATTCTAATGGAGTACCTGGAACTGGAACAAGTATGTTGATTGTAACTTCTTCTGGGTATAATCTTGCTAATTCTAATGACAATTCTAATCTTTGTTCTCTTGTTTCCCCCAATCCTATTATTCCGCCTGTACATAATTCCAATCCGGCATCTCTAGCTATTCCAAGTGTTTTTAATCTGTCTTCATATGTGTGAGTAGTACAAATTTCTGAAAATTTTGATTTTGCAGTTTCTAGATTATGATTATATCGTTTTACATTTAGTTCTTTTAGTTTAACTGCTTGTGATATGGTAAGAAAACCTAAACTACACTCTACACTTATTCCAACTTTTTTATTTATCTCATTTATAATGTTGCAAACTTTTTCAAAATCTTTTGGTGATGGTTCTCTCCATGCTGCAACTAAACAATAGGACTCTGCCCCTTCTTTCTTTGCTTTTGTTGCTTTACTTACTACTTCTTCTGGTGTTGGTAATTGGTATGTGTTTACCCCCGTATCAAAAAATGCTGATTGTCCACAAAAAGTACAGTCTTCACTACATGCATTTTTTTTAATATTGTTTAATTGCTCAACGTCGATTTTTTCACCATTGAAATCCTGTGTAATCTCATTTGCACATTTTGCAAGTTCTTTTAAATTTTCATCTGGAATATTTAGTAATTTTTTTGCATCTTCAGATGATATGTGAGTTCCTGCAAAAACTTTTTCTTGACATTCTTTGATAAATTCTACAACACTCATATTTTTTTGACAATTTTTCCATTAATAAAAATAATGAAAAGGTTAACCTGTAAGAATTAGGGGGTTAACGGTCAAATTACTTGTGATTTTGCGGCTTTGATTGTTTTAATTGTCTTGTTTAGGAGTAAATTAAGATCTTTTTCTGAAATTGCCAGTGGTGGAACTAACATGACTATATTTCCAAGTGTTCTGAGGTAGATCCCTTGTTTTTTACCCTCTTCAAAAAATATCTTATTTATTGATTTTTTAGGTTTGATTGGGGTCTTTTTTGATTTGTCTGTTACTAATTCTATTCCCATTAACATTCCTTTATGTCTGATATCTCCAACAATATCAATTTCTGAAATTTCTTGATAAAACTTTGTAAATATTTCGGATGTTTTTTGAATTTTTTTTATCAGATTATTTTTCTTATACATTTTGAGATTTTTATTTGCTACAGATGCAGCTATTGGATTCCCAGTATATGTATGGCCATGAAACAAGTGTTTCCAATCATTAAATTCACCTGAGAATGAATCATAAATTTTTTTATTTGTTAATGTTGCAGCCATTGTTAGATATCCTCCAGTTAACATTTTTCCAAATGATACTATATCTGGAATACTTTTTTGTTCTTCATACTGTATCATAGAACCTAATCTTCCAAAACCTGTTGCAATTTCATCTAACACGAATAACACATCATATTTTTTACATAATTGTCGAATTTGTTTCTGAAATCCTTTGGGATAAATTATTACACCTCCTGCCATCTGTGCACCACTTTCCATGATAAAAGCTGCAATATTGTTATTTTTAGAAAATTTATTTTCTATATTTTCTATACACTGTGTTTGGTAATCCTTTAATGAATATTTTTTTGGAATTCTGTATTTGTTTGGTATCGGAAACTGAATTGTTGAAAATAATTGTTTTTTAAATTTACCAAAAAATTCTGGAACATATCCAACTGACATTGCACCAAATGTATCCCCATGATATCCATTTTCTATTGTTGCAATCTCTGTTTTCTTTTTATCTCCTACATTTTTCCAATACTGCAGGGCAATTTTTATTGCAATTTCCATTGCTGATGATCCATTATCTGAATAGAATACTTTGTGCATTGTTGGAGAAATTTTTATGAGATTGTCCGCAAGTTTTTCTGCAGGCTCATTTGTGAGGTTAAACATTGAAGAATGTTGTAATTTTTTACTTTGACTTGTTATTGCTTTGATTAGTTCTGCATTGGAATGTCCCCATACATTACACCACATTGAGCCTACTGCATCAAGTAATTTGTTTCCTTTAGAATCAATTAACCAAACTCCTTTACCTCTGGTAATTTTATCAAATGAATCCCATTCTTCCATCTGTGTGTTTGGGTGCCAAACAGAACTTTTCAACTAATTTCCTTTATTTTCAGAACTTAATAATTAATCTGTTATTTCTAAAATACATTATTTACTCACTTAAACGATGATGTATAGAATTATTTTTTTACCAGATGTTTTTTAGAAATTTTCCATGAAAATATCATTGCAATGAAATGAATCATTGCACCCAAAATCATGGCATAAGTCAAATCATCAAAAACTTGCCAAACAATTAGAAACGTTACAAGAGATGGAACTATGAGAATTATACAAATTATTGTACCCTTTTGTAAAATTTCTCGTTTTGTTAGTTTCTTTGATTTTTCTTCGTCACTCAATGATCTGTTTTTAAAAAATGCCAATAAATATCAAAGTTAGTCTCAGATAAAATCCAAAAACACCTGATGAGTAAAGAAACACTCACCAAACTAAAATCAGTTAATTATCAAATATCTGAACTCAGAGTTTTCAATGCAAAATTTCCACACTTTGGACACCTATGTTTTTTCAAAAGGTCTGTATGCGTTTGCATAGGTTTTTTGGAATACCTGATATGTTCCCCACAATCTTGACATATGCCTTCTATGTTTCCTTTTGGAATCATGTCTTTTCTAATGCATCCGTCTGATATAATCCCAACAAATTGAGCCTAATCGTAAAAAACAAGAAAAGGAATATGGAATTAATCTATAGGATTTCGCCAAAAATTATAGTTATCCGTTCTTGACCGATGAGTTAATCAACTAATTATCTAAATCTAATTTATTGCAATCTTTTTTCATAACCGGAACTGACACTGATGTTGGAAAAACCTACATCACTGCTGGTTTAGCTGTTACTCTCAGAAAAATGGGATTGGATGTAGGAGTAATGAAGCCTTTTGCTGCAGGAACTGCACAACAAAAAGGATTCCTGTCTGAAGATATCGAAATATTGTCAAAAGCTGCACAAGTAAATGATCCTGAAAATTTAATCAACCCACAATTTTTCAAAATTTCTGCTTCTCCTTACACTGCATGGAAGAAATTAAAAATTAAACCAAAAATTCCCACAATTCTTTCAAGTTTTAAAAAATTATCAAAACTTCATGAAACAATTCTTGTTGAGGGTATGGGTGGAGTGATGACTCCAATTCTCAGAGATTATTATATTACAAATTTAATCAAAGACATGAAAATTCCAGCAATACTTGTAACTAGAAGTAAAGTTGGAACTGTTAATCATACTATCATGACTGTTAAGATGTGTGAAAAATATAAAATTCCAATTAAAGGAATAATCATAAATAATTTTGATATGGGCTATCCTGTAAAACAACTAACATCTGATTTACAGAATCTGACAGGAATCAAAGTTTTAGGTTCGATTCCTTTTCTTAAAGATTTAAGCGATGCATCTCTTTATAGAATTTTTAAAAAAAATATTGATTTGAATTCATTACTGAAATAGATATTTTCTTAAATTCGTAATATTTTGAATTTATTTGCACCACCAACATTACTAAACTGGGCAATTTCAAAAATTATTTTTGAAAATGACGGGTTTTCTTTTGATAAAATAAATGATTTTTTCTCTGTTTGAATATTTTCAGACAACACTAGCCAAATGTTTTCTTTGATTGGCTGAATTTTTTCTAATTGAGAGATTTTTTCATTAATGATTTTTTTATCTGATGATTTTGGAATACATATGAGGAGCGTCATTTTTGGATCTTTTTCTAATGTTTTGATATCTGGAATAATTATGTCTAATTCTAATTCATTATATTCTACTTTTCTCTGGCTATTTAGAAGCGCATTTGTAAGTAAATAATGTAAAATTCCTGTAGCTAAGATTCCTATGGCGATGTCTTTAGAATCCATAGATACTATCTTATCGTAACAATTTTCTATGATTTCATTAATTATCTGATCAAATTTTTTCATTTTGATTAATTCTTCAATTGTTGGTGAATTTTTGATATATTCAAAAAGATAATCTTTAATTGGATTTACTTCTTCGTCCATTATTACAAATTAATTGAGTTTGAATAAATTCTTTTGAATTATAATGATTTTATAATGATTGTAAAATTTGTGAAAGAATTATTCATTAAAGACGTAGCGTCTTTCTCCTCTGGTCTCTGTTTCAGTTTTTACATCTACTAACATGAATTCTTTCTTTGAACGTAACATGGAATTTTCTGGTGTTAGTTTATTCTCGTGTAGTATTTCGTACTCTTCTAGTGTTAATCTTCTTCTATCTCCTAACTCATTTTCTAAATTCATATTCTTTACAATTTCTTTGAATCCTGGTTGAATAACTCCACTAAACACCATAGCACTACTTCCACTACCATATGATCCAAACCCTACTCTCTTTCCTTCCAACTCAATACCTTTCTGAAATTCAAATTCTAAACTGCTTCTAAATCCAAGATAGAGCGATGCAGTGTAAAGATTGCCTATCATAGATGATGCAATAAGTGAACTTGCAAGTTTTGACTCATACACTTCTTGATATTCTGAAGTTTTTGTAAACAATTTAGTAAATTCATGATCTTTTGCCATAAATTCTTCATCTCCCAATACTGATTCAATAGTTCCTCGAGGATCTTTTGGAACTGGTTCTTCCATTCCTATTTCTGTTAAAACACGTTTCCATCTTGGAAGTTGACGCCATTCATGTCTAACTAAATATGCTAATGCTTTCTTCCCCATGTTACTATATGGTAAATGCATGTTGATGTAATCCATATGGTCTAAAATCGTTTCACCTGATTCTAGTTTGACTAGTCCAGTATTGATTATTTTTTTCTTGTATGCTTCAAGCGCTTTTCTGACTTGAATCATGTATAACATGTTTGAGTATTGTCCGTGAACAATTGGAGTTTCTTTTCCAAATGGTCTGTAAAAATCATATTCGTCTTTAATTGATGTAGCTGTTACTCTAGGATCAAATGCTAGTAATCGTGGTTTATCATTGAGCAACATAACTACGGAACCTGCACCTTGAGTCATCTCCCCACTAGAACCGATATCGTATTTTGCAATATCTGATACTACTACAAGAGCATATTTTCCTTCTGCTTCTCCAGCTCTAATCCAATTTGTATTATCATAAAGTGCATAAGAACCACTTACACAAGCAAATTTTGTTTCAATTCCCCCACAGTGCTCAAATGCACCCTGACCATAAACTTGTTCTAACATACCAATAACGTATGAATTCATTGCTTTTGATTCATCAAATGATGATTCAGTTGAAACGTATAGCCTTCCAATATCTTCTGGAGATAGTTTATTTTTTTGCATAATTTTCAAACATGCATTTGCTGCAAGAATTGCTGGATCTTGATTTGCATCAACAATTGCCATTTGTGATACGCCTAGACCTTTTTGTAATTTGACTGGGTCAAGACCTCTGGCTTTTGCAAAATCCTCTGCATCAATATACAATCTTGGAATGTAAATAGAAATATCATCTATCCCTGCTGCCATAAGCTTGGCTCCGATAATTCCCTAATAAGGTTATTGAGTATGTTTATACTAATTAGGAAGGAATTTTCTGATTTTAATAATTATTTCAAAATGATCGGAATTTTATTTTTTTAACTCTTCTTCAAAAATTCTTTCAAATGTCTCATAAGGCTGTGCTCCTACTAGTTTTGTTACTTTTCCGTCTGGTCCAATTACAAAAAATGCGGGAGTGCCAGTAATCCCTAATGATCTTGCATCATCATTACTTGCAATAATTGTTTTTGAATGAGAACTTTCAACCATACATTCAGACCATTGTACTAAATCTAAATCAATTTCTTCAGCAAATTTTAGAAGATTTTCTGAAGATGCCCATCCATTATTTTCTCCTGCCCAATTTGAAAATAATATATCATGATATTCCCAAAACAATCCTTGTTCATTTGCACAGTGAGTACCGTGTGATGCAGTAACTGAATCTGGACCCATTATGTTGTAATCTTTGAAGACGATTTTGACTTTTCCTGTTTCTACGTATTGTTGTAATATTTTATGTTCTGTAGAATGGAAATAAACATTGCAAAAATGACATTGGTAATCACCAAATTCGACTAATGTAACTTTAGCATTAATATCGCCTAGAATCGGGGAACCATTTTCCAAAAATGTGTCCATGGTAATTTTTGGAGGTCCTGCTTGTTCAATAGTTGGAGTTGGTTCAACTATGAGTTCTGGCTCGTTAGAAATTTCATTAAATCCAAAAAATACCCCAATTATCATAATTGATGCGATAGCAGCACCTATTCCAAGTGATGGACCATGTAACAATAAAATTTGGATTTTTTTTACACATTTAGTCGTTTATGTGTCCTAAGATTGTCAATTGCATAAAACACAAACTCAAGTCTATTAATTGCCTCGTTGAAATATATTCCTAAATAACTAGTGTATTTTTAGTTATAATATGAAAAAAGTTTTTGTCAATGGCTATGGATCAATAGGGAGTAGAATCACTTCATTTCTTAAAGATGATCCAGAAATTGCTGTAATCGGTGTTGGTAAGTATTCTCCTGATGATAAAGTAAATGATGTAATATCTCGAGGTTTGGATGTTTTTGTTCCAGAAAGAAAACTAGATGATTTTTCAAATTATAAAATTTCTGGAAGCATTGAATCTGCATTAGATGAATGTGACCTTGTAATTGATGCAGCTCCTGGTGGATATGGCTACAAAAATAAAAAGAACTTGTACGAACCAAAAAATATCTCTGCAATTTATCAAGGTGGAGAATCAACTGGGGGGGATGAATCTGTTTCGGATTTACTGTTTAATTCCAGGGCAAACTATGATCTTGCATCAGGTAAACGACATGTCATGCAAGGAAGTTGTAATGTAACTGGTATGGGTAGAATCTTGGAACCTTTACGTGAAAAATTTGGAGATGACTTGATTCGATTTGATGTCACTTTAGTTAGAAGATGGGCAGACATTGAGCAAACTGAAAAGAAAGTTTCGGATACTATAGAGATGACTGAAAAACCTCATCATGGTGATGATGTTAAACTATATTTTGGTAAAGATGCCCCTCTATACGTTCGTGCAATAAAAGTTCCAACCAGACAAATGCATTTGCATATTATGGATATCAGATTCAAAAATGTTGCCCCAAAACCCTCAGAAATTCATGATATTTTTACTGATGAATTTGGTGTAGCTGCATTATGGACTGCAAAGGGAACAAAAGATGTTAGAGAATATGCTCAAAATATGGGGTTTAATTTTACAGATACAAACATGATCCATATTCATGCTAACATGACTACATCAATTGGTGATACTGTTCAAATGATGTATTCTGATGATCAAACTGGAATTGTTATTCCTGAAAACCATATGTTGATGCAAGCAATGTTGTTTGACAAATCATATGAAGATGCATTTACTCATACAGAATCTATTTTCCACATGAAAGAAAAGAAACAAAAGTTACAAGAACATTTTGCAAAGTAAAATATTTTGAGATTATTTTGAAAAATAGACAAATCATTCATGTTCTTTAAATGCATAATTTCCTAAGATTAATCATGACTACTGAATCTAATTTATCTTGGGAAGATCTACAGGGCTTGTCCTATTTGATTACAGAAGAATAATTTTACTTTTTAGTATTTTCTGAAATCTTTTTTAGTTCAGAAAGAATCAAAACCAATATTTCTTTTTCACTTAGCTTCAAAAGTTCTATTGTTTCATCTTCAGTGAATTTAATTTCCTCATTAATTTTTTCGTATGTAGTTAATTTAGCCATAAGTGACTCTAAATAATGTCTAGTAATTAAATTTGTCAATACTTTCTCTGAATCTATTTTAATAGAAAATATGTAATAAAACTAGTCAAAGAAAAATAAAATCAACTAGGAAATGGTTTGTTAATTTTTAAAAAAAACTATATTCTAATTTTCTCAATTCTAATTTTTTGAGGAATATTTTTTGAAACTTTTTCTACAATAATTCTGAGTTCATCCATCTCCACTTTATCCCCTTCTTGCGGAATATCTTGCAATTTTTCATGTAGTAATCCATTAAGTGAGGCATAATCATCCCCTTCAGGTATTTTGGTTTTGAAAATTTCATTAACTATGTCAATTTCTATATCTCCATTCGTGATTATAGTATCTTGATCAATTCTTTCATATCCTGTTTCCCTTGTAAGGTCTGTTTCATCTTCTATTTCACCCACTATTTCTTCTAACAAATCCTCCAGAGTTACCACTCCTTCAACTCCCCCATGCTCATCAACTACAATTGCCATGTGGGTTTTTCGTCCTTTCATTTCTTTAAGTAAAGAACTAACCATTTTTTCTTGAGATGCAAAAACAGGTTTTCTTGCGATTTGCTCTAAACTGACTGCCTTGTTTTCTTTTTCTAATTCTTTGAGAACATCTCTTACATGAATAAACCCAACAATATCGTCTCTTGTTTCTCCATAAATTGGAATTCTTGAATGTCCACTTTGATTAATTAACGGCAATGCTTCAAACAACATCATTTTAGAATTAAGGGTAAACATCTTTGTTCTAGGTGTCATTACTGAACGAATTACGGTATCATCAAACTTCAAAGCTCCATGAACTAACTCCATCTCCTCTTTTTCAAGTGCTTTTTCTTCCAATCCTTGATCAATAACTCCTTTGATCTCTTCTTCTGTGATTGGTGGAGGTGCGTAACTACTACCTGTCATTTTTACCACTCCTTTTGTGATTACTTCAAAGAATTTTACAATTGGATAAACTGCATAACTAAATGCTAATAAAACTGGTGCATATCTTAATGCAATTTTAGTTGAATTTGCATTACAGTATGTCTTTGGAGTTATTTCTCCAAACACTAGAATTAAAAATGTCATCACACCTACCGCAATTCCCAATCCATCGTTTCCAAATAATCTGATTGCAAGACTTGTTGCTAGTGCCGATGCTCCAACATTTACTAAATTATTCCCAAGATTTACACTTGACATCATCCAGCTAGGATTTGTTTTTAATTTGTGAAGTGCTTTTGCGCCCTTTTTCCCTTCGTTAAGTAATTGAACAACTTTTGATTTTCTTACACCCACTAATGCTACTTCTAACCCACTGAAAAATCCTGATAATCCAATCAAAACAGCTAGTGCTGCTATCTCTACCCATAAATCTACCATGATATACTCCAGAAAAATTTCTTAGACAAACTATGCCGGTTACTCATTTAGTTTTTTAACACCATCTTTTGGTTACTAATAATTTACAAAACTCAGATTTAACTCTTAAGATACTATTTTAGATTTAATTAATTGAGCCCAAAATATGAGGCTAATTTTTTGGTGGGTTTGCAAATTCATTTTTAGGATTATTATGATAATCTACTGGTAACATTGCATCCTTTTGTCTACCTGTAAGGATTCCTACTATTTTGTCATCTTTATTGATTATTCCTTCATTGATTAGTTTTTTAACACCTACAGCAGATGCTCCTGATGCCATCTCACAATCAAATCCGTTTAGCCCTACAACTGACATTGCATCAAGCATATCTGAATCCGACACTGTTGTGACCACACCATTTGTAAATTCTAGTGCACGCAAACCTTTCAAAATATTTGCAGGTCTTCCTATTTGGATTGCAGTAGCTTTAGTTTTTGGACGTAATCCTTCTTTGTCTAAATGATCATAATATCTGGAAATTAATTCTGTATTTGGATTACCTTTATTCCATCGTAATTCTTCATCTTCAAATTTCCCGTTATACAAATCTGATAATGTACTTGCACCTTCAGAATTTATCACTGCAATTCTTGGAATTTTTTTAATCCATCCCCATTCATATAATTCCATTAATGCTTTCCCACAACTAGATGTGTTTCCTAATGCTCCTCCTGGATAAACAATCCAATCCGGTGCTTCCCAGTTGAGATATTCTAGCGCTCTAAATGGAATTGTTTTTTGCCCTTCTATTCTAAATGGATTAATTGAGTTTACTGTATATCCGTCATGATTTTTTGCGTCATCTAATGACTGCTTTAATGCATCATCAAAATTTCCATCTACCTCTACAATTTGAGCTCCAAATTGATATGCTTGACTTAGTTTTCCCGGTGCAATTTGACCTGCAGGAATATACACATCACAATTGATTCCTTCATTTGCTGCAAACATTCCGGCAGCAGCTGATGTGTTCCCAGTTGATGCACAAACAATTTTTTTTGCACCAATCATCTTTGCATGTGTAACTGCTGTTGCCATTCCATTATCTTTGAATGACCCACTTGGATTGTATCCTTCTGGTTGTAACCATAAATTATCATTTGAAATTCCAACAAATTCTGCTGCCTTTGACATATGGTATGGTTTTGATAGTCTTCCTTCAGCACCATCTAATGAAACTAGATTTTTTGAGCATTGCTCTATATCTTCAGTATCTATTTGACAGAAATTTAATAATTCTCTGAATCTCCAAACCCCACTTTCATTGAATATATTTCCCTGAGAATTCCGTCTTTCATAAAAAATTTCCTTTAAACTATCTGATGGTTTGTTTTTATATTTTACATCTAACATGTGGCCTTTTTCACACTCAACATTGGTACTCTCTATTGCATATTCCAATCCACATTTTGGATCAATACATTTCAGATATGCGTCTGCCTGCATTGTCATAACGCTTGAAAACATTTGACCATATTAAAACTAGGCAGTTTCGCTTTTTGTTAGAAAATGAAGACTTAGATTACTTGAATTTTAAAAAATAATATGGTTACTTATAATGAACATTTAAAAAAAATCCTAGTTCAATTCTTTGTTTCTTACAAAATCTTAAAGGAATTTGAGGATAAACCCGGGGATCTTGCACATATACATAAAGAACTCCTAAAAATTAATGGGTTTCTTAAAGTAATTACAAAAAAGATTGATTCTGATAAAATACCCTTATCTGATTATGCTTCGCTAAAAATAAAATTTCAAAATTATTTGGATAATTATTATTTTGAAAAAGAAATTGATACGATGACCCCTTTGTATGTTGATGATATCTATAGAATTAAAAATATGAGATTGAAAATTTTAGAAGCTTTGGAATCTAATCAAATGATGTATTCTGTAAAAGAAATAATTGAAAAATTATGATCAGTAAAAAAAAGTGTATTTTATGTGGTTGTAAAGATCACAAATTATTAGGCTGTTCTAGACATTTTACAAAACGTTGTTCATGCTATCAAAATCAAATTTAATAAAAAAATTCTCATTTATGTCTAGGGCCAGATCTTTCATGAAAATTTAAACAACATTTGCATTCTTTTTCGATACATTCTGACTCATTATGATGTCCACAAATACCACATTCACAACTTGACATACAGATTATTACCCTATTTAGAATATAATTTCTCCTCTAATTTTTTATGAGTTTATGGTCAAATGACATTATTTTTTAGATTTTGCTTTTTTATTGGGTTTTTCTTTTAGTTCATTTTCTATCTGTGTTGCTTTATTTTCAACTGCTTTGATAATTTCTTGAATTAATCCGTCAAGATCACTATCTTCTGCAGATGGTTCTACTGTTCCTGCAATTTCATTAATAGTAGTTGAAATTTCTGAACTTACGTCTTCAAAACTTTCAGGATCTTCATATGCTGCATTATAGAGATTTTTTAGATTATTCACATGCCCAATTACTTGATCTGTCAATACAATCTTGTATTCTGTTCCATTGATTTCAAATTCTTTTGAACTCATATACAATTTTTCAAATTCTTTTGTTTATAATGTTTTTTAGCGTAAACAACTTTTGTTTATAATCACAATACCTTTTTTTCTGATTAAAGTACACATAAAATCTACGAATAATTTAAAAAATGCAATTTTTTATCTTGTTGTGGTAAGGCGGTCGTGATCATAATATCTCACGTATTATTTTCTGCGACTGTCGTTACCCTAAAAATTCTTTATTAATGATTTTGCTACTTTCTGAAGTAAAATTAACTACAATATCTTTCAGGGAAAATATACAATACCAAATTCTATGCTTGGTTAAAATACAATATAGTCGAGTGCTGCTGCATCACTGATTAATCTTGTATGATACGGACGTGTAACATATCCGTTTTTAATTTCGTTTACTGGAATCCATCTATTTGTTGAACTATAGTGTCTTTTTTCAGACAGTTCTAATTCAATTTCCTCGATATTAAATTCACCTTCTTCAATTTCTTGGGTAGTAAGATGTTTGACTGTAACAAGGATTTTTGTAACTTTAACACGATCACCAAATTTCCATTGCAATACGGGATTTTCATCTGAAACTTCTAACACTTTGATTTTCATTTGTTTTGAGCCAAATGCATTGTAACTCAAGAGTGTTTTTTCATCTGTAAATTCTTCAAATTTAATTCTTGAACCAACTTTTTCATCTGACGCCGAATCTACCAATGATACAATATCTTGATTCTTTTCAGGTTCAGCTGATACTGTTTCTACTTCAGGTTCAGCTGATACTGTTTCTACTTCAGGTTCAGCTGATACTGTTTCTACTTCAGGTTCAGCTGATACTGTTTCTACTTCAGGTTCAGCTGATAC
>Ga0208894_1000454_pt1 | contig 30792 bp, 31 predicted proteins | sample ETNtaG_12_FD_185752 | JGI IMG/M metagenome (GOLD analysis project Ga0208894, IMG submission 185752) | Marine microbial and viral communities from oxygen minimum zone, Eastern Pacific Ocean - ETNP201306SV49 (SPAdes) (version 2) | ecosystem: Environmental > Aquatic > Marine > Oceanic ...
AAGATATAAATCAGGAAGATCCTTCAAACGTACTGCTTAATAAAAATCATTCCAGTCCGTTAGAAGATGGACGTATTGTTGAGAAGAACTCTTTCCGCCGCTCAAACTATTTTGAGCATGTGGGTAATGAATGTAAGCATGTTAATAAAAAAGTTGGTTTATTAGATATGTCTGCGTTCGCAAAGTGCATAGTCAAAGGCCCTGGAGCTGAATCTTGGTTAGAATCATTATTTGCTAATAAAATCCCAAAAAACATTGGCCGTATCAATTTAGTTCATATGTTGTCACTTAATGGCGGTGTTCGCGCAGAGTTCACAGTTTATAAAACAGCCCCTCAAACATACTACTTAGTTTCTGCAGGTGCATTTGAATCCCACGATCACGATTATCTATTTAAGTTAAAACCGGAAGATGGTAGTGTTGATGTTCAGCGCGTTACCACTCAGGCTGGAGTCTTGGTTATAGCTGGTCCAAAATCAAGAGATGTGCTACAAAAGTTAACAGATACTGATTTATCTAATGACAACTTTAAATGGCTGACAGGCAAAAAAATTAACGTAGGTTATGCTACTGCTGACGCTCTAAGAGTAAATTTTGTTGGCGAACTGGGATGGGAATTGCATCACCCAATTGAGATGCAGAACTACATCTTTGACCAAGTTATGAAGGCAGGGGAAGAGTTCGAAATTAAGCCTTTTGGCATCCGCGCAATGGACAGTATGCGTTTAGAAAAATCCTATCGATTAATTCCTAGAGAAATGTCAATCGAGTATTCTGCCTTTGAATCAGGTCTCGATCGCTTTGTTAGACTTGACAAGCAGGCAGACTTTATTGGGAAATCTTCCTTATTGAAATGGAAGAGCAGTGGTTTCGATAATGGTTTTGTGACTTTGGAAGTTTTAGGTATTAAAGACGCCGATGCACGTGGCTCAGAGGCAATTTATCAGAATGGAAAAATTATTGGCCGTGCTACCTCAGGAGGGTATGGCTGGCGTTGTGAAAAATCACTTGCACTTGGAATTGTCAGACTAGATTTAACTAAAATTGGCACAAAGCTTGATATTGAAATATTAGGAGAGAAGTATAAGGCAGTTGTAATAGATGAATCTCCATTCGATTCAGCCAATGAATGCTTAAGATCTTAGTGCAAATGTTACACCTATTTATTGATACACAAGATTTCTGAATATAATTTAATATTTATACTTATTAAACAAGAAGCTATGACAATAATTGAAAAAAATTCAGAATTACATCAGCAAATGGTGACTTGGAGGCATCATCTCCACAAGCACCCTGAACTTAGTTTTAATGAAAGAATGACGAGCGATTATATTGCATCAATACTCCAGTCCCACGACATCGAGATTCATCGAGGGCTAGCAGTTACAGGTATTGTCGCGACAATTCATGGTCAGAAAGAAGGTAGCGCTATCGGTCTTCGTGCGGATATGGATGCACTTCCAATTCAAGAACTTAATGATTTTAGTTATAAGTCTGTCCATGATGGAAAGATGCATGCATGTGGCCATGATGGACACTCGACTATGCTTCTTGGGGCTGCGATTTATCTTAAGGAAAACAACGACTTTTCAGGCACCATTCATTTTATTTTTCAGCCCGCTGAAGAGGGTGGTGGAGGCGGTCGCGTGATGGTTGAAGAAGGAATATTTGATAAGTTCCCCTGCCAGGCAGTATATGGTATGCATAATTTTCCTGGTATAGCCGAGGGACAATTTGCTGTGCATAATAAAGCAGTCATGGCTGCCAATGAAACACTATTAATAAATATCCAAGGAAAAGGTGGTCATGCTGCAATGCCTGAACAATGTGTTGATCCGGTCGTTGTTGGTGCGCAAATTATTAGCGCTCTTCAAAGCGTTGTTGCTAGAAATGTAGCACCACTTAATTCTGCTGTTGTTAGTATAACAATGGTTAATGCTGGGTTTGCTTCTAACGTAGTTCCTGACGAAATGCAGTTAACTGGCTCTTTAAGATATTTCATTAAAGAAGTGGGCGACGAGGTGAAAGATAAAATAAAGAACATCGTTGAAGGTATTAGTCATTCAATGGGAGCAGATGCAACATTTGAATCGGTTCCAAACTACCCAGCAACAATCAATACACCAAAACATGCAGAAATTTGTGCGACTGCCGCTGCTATGGTGGTTGGTGGTAATAACGTTCTTAGGGATGAGCAACCAACTATGGGTTCAGAAGATTTTGCCTTTTTACTTAATGCACTAGAAGGAGCCTACATTTGGATTGGTAACGGTTTAGTTCCTGAAGATAGCCCTAAAGGTGGGTGTATGTTGCATAACACTCAATATGATTTCAATGATGAAATACTTCCAATCGGGGCTAGTTACTGGATCCAACTCGCTCAACATATCCTCCAATAAAATTTTTCTATATTAGGAAAAATGACTAACACAGACTACTCAAAGTTTGGCAAAAGGTTTTCACGGGAAAGCGGCATTACACAATTGATGGCCGACCTTGGAAAAGCCAATCACAGTAATGATCCAAACACGGTGATGCTAGGAGGTGGTAACCCAGCAATCATTCCAGCCGCGCATGATAAATTTGTAGATGAACTAGAAAAACTTATTGCTGACTCCGGCGTTGATCAAATGATTGGATTTTATGATGGACCTCAAGGTAGCGAGGAGTTCATTAGTGTCTTGGTATCGATGCTTAACAACTATTATGACTGGAATTTGGATAAAAAAAACATAGCTATTACAAACGGCTCTCAAAGTAGTTTTTTCAGTCTCTTTAATTTGTTCGCGGGAGAAATGCCAAACGGCTCCCATAAACAAATTCTGTTGCCAATAGTTCCTGAATATATTGGTTATGCAGATCAAGGAATTACAGACGACATGTTTGTCTCGATAAAGCCCAAAATACAGATGTTGGATGATAGGCAGTTTAAATACCAAATCAATTTTGAAGAATTAATTTCTGTTGTGGAATCTAGGGATATAGGTGCAATTTGCATATCACGGCCGACAAACCCTACTGGCAACGTTATTACTGATGATGAACTCAATCAATTAGATTCAATTGCTCAGGAGTATGGGGTGCCATTGATTATTGATAATGCCTATGGACAGCCATTTCCGGGAGCTATTTATACCCAGGTAAAGCCAACATGGAATGATAATACAGTTTTGTGTATGTCGCTATCAAAACTTGGCCTTCCAGGCCTTAGGACTGGAATTGTTATTGCTAACCACGCAACCATTGAAGCTCTAAGTAGAATTAGTGGAATTATGGTTTTAGCCCCAAGTAGTGTTGGACCAAGCTTGCTCACAAGAATGATTAAAGATCAGGAATTATTGCGTCTCTGCCATGATGTTATAAAGCCTTACTACGAAGAAAAAGCGACAACGGCAGTCAGTCTTTTTAATACTATTTTTGCTGATACAGATGTGCATCTTCATAAGATTGAAGGAGCATTTTTTATGTGGCTTTGGTTTCCAAATTTATCAATAACATCCAAACAACTCTACAAAGATCTTAAATCTGAAGGGGTGTACATAATACCTGGCCATGATTTTTTTGTTGGCTTGGGTGATCACTGGGACCATCAGCATCAATGCATAAGAATAAACTATGCAAAAGATGAAGAAACTCTGAAAAAAGGACTTGAAGCTATTTATAGAGTGGTAGAGGCTAATTAAGGAGCCAGGTATGTTTACCAATGCAATTGTTAGGACTCCAGGAAAGAGTATTGTTGAAGGTTTAACTGAATCGAAGGCACTTGGGACACCAAATTATGAACAGGCAATCATTCAGCACCAGTCATACATTGACAGTTTAAAGAGGTGCGGTTTAGATGTAACTGTATTGGAGCCGTGTGAAGTGTACCCTGACTCTACTTTTATAGAGGATGTTGCCTTGATAACTCCAAGTTGTGCGATTATAACTCGCCCAGGCGCACATTCTCGAAGAGATGAAGTTAAAGAAATTGAGTCAGTGCTACGAAATAGATTTAATAATGTTAAAGCAATAGAGGTGCCTGGTACTCTAGAGGGTGGCGATGTTATGATGGTTGGAAATCATTACTATATTGGTCTATCAAACCGAACTAATCTAGAGGGCGCAAAACAAATTATAGAGATTCTAAATAAATATGGGATGAGTGGGTCAACTATTTCTTTAAATAAAATGCTGCATCTGAAAACGGGATTGTCATTTTTAGAGAACAATAATTTAATTGTTTGTGGAGAATTTATAAATGATTCAAGATTTGACCAATACACCTCTATTGAAATTCCTGAAAGTGAAAGTTATGCGGCTAATTGCATTTGGGTTAATGAGTTTGTAATAATTCCCTCCGGTTATCCAATAACAAAAGAGAAAATTAGAAATGCAGGCTATACAGTGTTAGAGACTGATGTGTCAGAGTTCCAAAAATTAGATGGTGGGTTAAGTTGCCTTTCATTGCGATATTAGATATTGTATTTTCGAAACAAATTGTAATTACATAGTAATTACATTTTTTTGTAATACTAGTATATTACAAGGTTAGCCAAAAGTATTCTTTATTTCATCAAACGTTGCAGTAATCGCATAGACATTGGTATAACCCATCTGTTGCAAAGTTAAAGCGGCTAATGATGCACGACCACCTCCTCCACAGTGAGTCAAAATTAAGGTTTCAGAATCAGGACAATGTTTGGTAATCTTCATTTCGATTAGCCCACGCGAAATATTGATTGAATCCTTGAGTTTAGATTTGTCAGCATTTATTGCCTCACGCACATCAATAATAAAAGGATTTTCCGCACAGTCATAGAGTTTCTTTGCAGAAATAGCATCAAGACAATTAATCTTAGTTTGGGCTCCAGCTATCAAGTCGCCTGCAGTTTTTATCATATTCATTCTAATGCTTGAAGTGCCGTATTCCCGTAAAGACCATTGCAATATCGTGTTCGTTAGCTGCATCAATAACTTCTTTATCGCGTAATGATCCTCCAGGATGGATAATGGCTTTAATTCCTGTTTTTGCTGCTGCATCAATACCATCACGGAAAGGAAAGAATGCATCTGAAGCCATAACAGAGCCTTCTACTTCAAGGTTCTCATCTGCGGCTTTGATGCCTGCAATTTTAGCAGAATAGATTCGTGACATTTGACCGGCCCCTATTCCTATTGTCATTAGATTTTTGGCATAGACAATGGCGTTAGATTTGACACATTTTGCTACTTTCCAGGCAAACAATAAGTCTTTCATTTGTTCTGAGGTTGGTTGGATTTTAGTCACGCATTTTAGGTCTTCTTCATTCAACTGCTCTAGATCTTTATCTTGAACTAGCAAGCCACCAGAGATACTCTTATAATCAAATGCTGGCTTTGTTTTACTTAGACTACTACATACTAGAACCCGTATATTTTCTTTGTGGGATAAGACCAATTGTGCGTCTTTATTTACACTTGGGGCAATAATCACTTCAACAAATTGCTTGTCAATAACACTTCTTGCTGTTTTTTTGTCCAGTTCTCGGTTAAAGGCGATAATGCCACCAAATGCTGAAGTTGGGTCAGTTTTATAGGCATTTTGGTAGGCTGAAAAGATACTTTCTCGTGTGGCAACACCGCATGGATTAGCGTGTTTAACAATAACACAACTAGGGTTCTCAAAATTACGAACACATTCCAAAGCCGCATCAGCATCAGCAAGATTATTAAATGAAAGAGGCTTCCCTTGAATTTGTTTACTAGACGAAATACATGCTTCGTTAGATTTTATTTCCTTATAGAATGCTGCTTTTTGATGGGGGTTTTCACCATAACGCATCGACTGTGACTTAACGAACTGCAAGTTCAAAGTATTGGAAAAACCATCCTCCTCTTGTCCCAAATAGTTTGCAATAGCGCCATCATATTGAGCCGTATGTTCAAACGTCTTTAACGCAAGTTTTTTCCTTGTTTCCAGAGATGTATCATTATTGTCATTTAATTCATCGAGAATTAATCGATAGTCTTTACAGTCCACAACAACAGTAACAGATAAATAATTTTTTGCACTAGAACGTAACATTGCCGGTCCGCCAATATCAATATTTTCGATTGCATCTTCGATGCTGCAGCCAGGGTCGTCAATGGTTGATTGGAATGGATATAAGTTAACCACAACCAGATCAATCGGTTTAATATCATTTTCAGCCATCACTTTCTCGTCTACTCCTCGACGAGCAAGAATGCCGCCATGAATAATAGGGTTGAGAGTTTTTACTCTTCCAGCCATCATTTCAGGGTATCCGGTATATTCTGAAACTTCTGTTACTGGAATGTTTTTACCTTTTAGGAGTTTTGCTGTACCACCTGTTGAAATGATTTCTATATCTTTTGAAACTAGTACTTGAGCAAATTCAATGATTCCTGATTTGTCAGAAACACTTATCAGCGCACGTTTAATAGGCATTTTATTTATTCTTAGAGATAGAGGAAATGTATGTAAATAATTATAATCTTTTACAGTTTATAAAGCGTCGCTTTTTTCTTTAGAGTTGCTCGATTAATTCCTAAAATTCTAGCTGCTTCACTGTAATTTTGATTAACTTTATCCAGAACAAATTTAAGGGTTGCAGATTCGGCCTGTTGAGTCACCATTTTAAATACACCGTTTGACCTTTCTCCATTCAAATCCGAGAAGTATTTCTCGAGTTTGTAATTAATACAGTCTTGTAAATCCCTTTGTTTCATAAAGAATACAAAAAATTGTGAAATTTGAAATATTGTTCAGAGCGATTAGTCACTCTATTTATGCTTGGCCAAAACTCGACACATTTTTTTTGATCAAGATGCATAGAATACCAAAAAATATGCTTTCTGGACAACTGTGTTCCTATTTTGTGACCATAAAATTCATAAATTTGTGATATATGGCTTAGAATTGTTGCTATCTTTTCATTCAATTTTGGAGCTTCTGGCAGCTTGCCTGTTGACAAGAAGTGGCTAACTTCAAAGACAAGCCAAGGATTGCCTTGTGTTGCTCTGCCCAACATAACACCATCTGCGCCACAATGATCCAGAACTTCTTTAGCCTTCTGGGCTGAAGTGATATCACCATTGGCTATAACTGGTATTGAAGAATTACTAACTATTTTCTTGATAGTATCGTATTCAGCAGAGCCACTGTATTTTTGCGCCCTTGTTCTCCCATGTATAGTTATCATTTTTACACCTGAATTTTCAGCTAGTTTAGCTATTGATGGGGCATTAATGTTTCCGGAATTCCAGCCAGTACGCATTTTTAGTGTTACTGGTACATTGACAGCGTTGACGACAGATTTGATAATATCTTCGGCTATTTTTTCATCTTGCATAAGTGCAGAACCTGCAGCCTTATTACAAACTTTTTTTGCTGGACAGCCCATATTAATATCAACAATCTGGGCGCCAAAATCTACAGCTCTTTTTGCAGAATCTGCCATTTCATTAGCATTAGAGCCGGCAATTTGAATACTAATTGGACCTCTTTCTGAACTAAAGTCTAGTCGATGTTTTGATTTATTTGTTCCTAAAAGATGTTTTTGCATAATGACCATTTCAGATGTGGTTAGAGCCGCTCCTAATTCTCTGCATAACATTCTAAAAGGTTTATCACTTGTGCCTGCCATTGGCGCCAGTAGGACTTGTGATTCTAGTTTGAAAGGGCCAATAAACATTACAGGTTATAGTTGTTTTGATTTTTTTTGTGCTTTCTTTTTGAGGCGTTTTTGTTTTAGTTTAGATAAATGGTCGACAAAAAGAATGCCATCTAAGTGATCAATCTCGTGTTGAATACAAATAGCCAGCACCCCACTTGCGTTAGTTTGTATAGAGTTACCATTTTTGTCAATTGACTTTATTCTTATGTTACTAGCTCTTTTAACATTTTCATAATAACTTGGGACAGAAAGACAGCCTTCTTCAGATTCAATTTCGCCTGATTTATCTATGATTTCTGGGTTGATTAGGCTAATAGGCTCATTTTGATTTTCAGACACATCAACAACTATTATTCTTTGATGGGAGTTCACTTGTGTTGCCGCTAAACCTATACCTGGTGCGTTATACATAGTATCAAACATATCTTTAATTAGTTTGTTGATAGTATCATTGATTTTTTCGACTGGTTTAGCAACAGTCCTCAGTCTCTTATCTGGATATTCAAGTATTGGAAGAATCATTGTTTTATAATAACACTATTGTCGCCTTTCTCTTTCTGTTCAGGGTAATCAACATTGTAATGTAGACCTCTGCTCTCTTTTCTAGAAAGCGCAGATTCTACAATAATTTGTGCTGTTTGCACGAGGTTTCTTAGTTCAATCAAGTCATCGGTAAGTGTATATGAACTGTAATAGTCATCCACTTCCTGATGAATTTGGTTTAATCTTTGATGGGCTATTTGCAATCTTCTATCAGTTCTAACAATACCAACAAAGTTCCACATTAATCTTCTTACTTCATCCCACAAATGGGCCACAACTACCTTTTCTTTTGATGGTTCTACTCTGGAAGCATCCCAATCTTTGTTAGCCTTCAAAACTTCTCTAGTAAAGTTATTATTGATATGCTTGGCGCAAGACTTAGCAAATACAATACATTCTAGTAGCGAGTTGCTGGCCATCCTATTTGCTCCATGGACTCCGGTATAAGCGACTTCTCCAATCGCATATAAATTATTAATCCCACTTTTAGCATTTATGTCGGTATTTACACCTCCGCAGGTGTAGTGCGCTGCAGGAACAACCGGTAGAGGATCGTTACAGATATCAATCCCTAATTCATAGCAGCGTTTGGTAATAGTAGGAAAACGTCCAACAATCCAGTCGCTATCTTTAAATGATATATCTAGATAAACACAATCAAAGCCATGCACTTTCATTTCATTATCGATCGCTCTTGCAACAATGTCCCGTGGCGCGAGTTCGAGGCGTTCATCATAATTTTGCATAAAACTTTTTCCATTTGGAAGGATTAGTTTAGCGCCTTCACCCCGAAGAGTTTCTGAAATTAGGAATGATTTTGCGTGTGGATGAAATAGACAGGTTGGATGAAATTGTGTGAATTCCATATTTACAATTTCACATCCAGACCTATATGCCATCGCAATACCATCGCCCGTAGATGTGTCTGGATTAGATGTATAGAGGTAAGTTTTTGATGCGCCACCTGTGGCTAGAATAGTTTTGTGAGATGAAAAGGTAGAAACTTCATTTAACCTTTTGTCTAGAATATAGGCTCCATTGCAAGAGTTATTCTCAACTATCAAATCTATTGCAAGATGTTGATCGAATAGAGTTATATTTGTTTTATTCTTTGCCTGGGCCAGAAGGCTAGTCTGAACTGACTGTCCAGTTTTGTCTGCAACATGGGCGACACGTTTAGAACTATGACCACCTTCGGTTGTAAGATCATAACTACCTTCTTGTTGGGAAAATTCAACGCCTGCATCCTCTAGGTCATTGATAGCAGCTGGAGCATTTTCAACCATAAAACGAATGCTTTTTTTATTTCCAATTCCGTAAGCTATTTTTATTGTATCTGAGATATGAGAATTGAAATTATCATTTGAATCCAGTACTGCAGAAATACCGCCCTGGGCATAGAAAGAAGATCCTTCTAGGAATTTGTCTTTTGCAATAAGTGCAATTGAAAGTTCTTCTGAAAGTTGTAATGCACTCATCAATCCAGCTGCTCCAGAGCCGATAATTAGTACATCAAAATTGTATTGTCTTGTCATTTTATTGATGAATAAATTGATGAAAAAAATTAATTTAAATAATTAAAAAGATAAGTTAGTATTATTCATTTTTGGTTTGAATATTAGTATCAATTTTGGCAGTAAAGTTAGGTTGACTATAAAAGCACTCAACATAGCAATAGCTGTAAAAACACCAAAATAAATACTAGGTATAAAATTTGACAAAATCAAGACTGAAAAACCAATTGCAACAGTTACAGCAGTATAAAGAATTGCTAGTCCAATCGAACCATGAGAGCGGTACATCGCAGCTCTATAGTCATTATCTTTTAATAGCTCAAATTTGAAGCGATGAATATAGTGAATTGCGTTGTCCACCCCTATACCAATTGCAATAGCGGCTATAGTTATCGTCATAATATCTAAAGGAATATTCGCCAAACCCATAATGCCGAGTATAAAAATGGATGGCAGCATGTTGGGTATGATTGCCAATACAGATATGCTTATTGATTTAAAAATAAATAAAAACATTAGAAAAACAATAAAAAAGACAGTTGCAATAGATCGAATTTGTGAGTCAAATAAACTTTCGAGTAGATTGTTATAGAGAGTAAAGGTTCCGGTGAATTGGAAACTGTCTGGCTTTAGGCCAAATCCATTAATTAGTTGCATACGAATATTATTAATGAGTTCATTTCTATTAAGATTCTGGTTAGTCTCTCTAATGCGAGCGACCAGCCTGAGTTGGTCAGTTTTATCTGATATGTGGGGGTCAAGAACCTGAGATTTGGCACTATGAGGCATTTTATTTCTTCCAATTGAAAGTAAAAAACCGTTAGGCATTTTATTGTTATTTGCTTGTGACAGTACTTCCATTAATGTATCAATTGAAAGAACCTTGCCTGTAGCCTCAAGGCTTTCAACATATTGATGGATTTTGTGAAAGTCTTTTCTTAGGTTTTCATCGGCCCAGTAGTCACTAGCAAGACCATCAAAAATAATTTCCAGAGGTACAGTCCCACCTAATTCTTGGTCTATAAAAGTGAGCCCTTGATTTATTTCAGTTGACTTTTTAAAATAATCAATAAATCTATTTTCGACTCCAAGTTTACTAACACCAAATAGACATATAACAACTAATAGCAATAAAACAGCAATAAGATGATTACCGTATTTGTCTGTCAAATAAGCCATTTTTTTTACAAACGGCAGTTCTGTTTCATGAGTTTCAACTCTTGGTTTAGACATGAGGCTCATTAAAACAGGGAAAGATACGAAAGAGGCAACTAGCGAGATGCAAACGCCAATCGACATCATCCAGCCGAAATCAATTACGGGGCGAACATTGCTCATAGTGAAAGATGCAAAAGCAGCAACCGTTGTGAGGGTTGTGAATATACAGGGCTTAAGCATCTGTTGCAAAGTCTTTATCACTAGATCATTTAGCGCCAAATCTGGACTGGTTTGTGCAAGCTCTCTATACCTAACTATCAAATGAATATTTATAGAAAGTGTTAAAACAAGCAATAAAGAAAAAAAGTTTGCCGATATCACTGTTACTTTCCATCCTAGAGCGCCGATGACTCCTGTCATAGCCAGTGCGCTACATGTACTAACTAATATAGGAATTAAGACCCACCTAATGCTACGAAAAATAAATACTAGGACGATTGACATTAGCGCAATAACGGACAAACTAAATATAACAATATCTTTTGCAATAAATGAAACTACATCATTCCTAATCATAGGGACGCCACCAAGAAAGAGTTGAGCGTTGTTTCGGTACTTATCCATAGTTTGGCGTATTTCATTTACTGCGCTTTTTAAGATACCGCTATCAGTTATTTCTAGTTCATTTGCTGTTTTAAGGGTAATTAATAATGCTGTTGTATTTCCATTCTCACTGACGAAATTATTTGCATATAGTGGGCTTGATTTGAACTCATTTTCGACAAGTGACATATCGGCTTTACCATTATCAATAGTATAAATATCGCTAACTAACTCAATAAGGTTGAGTGGTGGAGACTTAAACAGAGAGATATCCAGAATCGATGTAACAGTTTTAATTGTTTCTATCGAAAGAAGTTGGTCTCTAAAGGCCCTTAGATGTTTTAACTGGTCTGGTTTTAAAATGCTACCACTTGCTGTGTAACTAATAACCAAGGTGTCAAGCGAACCGAAAGTTTCTATTGTTTCATTGTAAAGAGCTAAATTCTCGTCGCCATCTAGGGACAAGGAATCCTCAGAAGCGTCAAGTGAGAAATATGGAATCTGCGAAAAAATTACTCCTAATACAACCAACAGGAGAGTTAAAGATCTGGCAGGTCTTTTTGTCAAGAAATTGAAAAAAGAATCCAGCATGGTTTCGGCATAGCCTAAAAATTAAATTTCTCAGTTGGTTCAAGGCCTAACATATAATCTAGATGGGTTTCAAAAAGCTGCTTAGATTGCCATTTATTTTTATTGTTACTATTAATTATCGAAGCCTTCATTTTGTTTTTGGAACCTACCACTGCAAACATTCTCCCATCTGGTTTAAGCAATTGGTTGAAGTCATTGCTCATTTCTGGAATAGCGCAACCAATAATAATTACGTCATACTGCTGATTACTAAAGTCATGTTTAAGAGCATCGCCAACCTTAAGATCGATATTGTCTAAGTCAAGCCTGTTGATTTCATTTTGAGCAGAATCACTTAATTCTTTATTAATCTCTATACTCGTGACTGACTTGGCTAGTTTCGCTAAAACTGCTGTAAAGTAACCACTACCAGTTCCAATTTCAAGAACAGTTTCATGTTTTTGAATATTAAGGCTATCAAGAATTCGGCCTTCTATTTTCGGAGAAAACATTTTACAATTCTCACTAATCGGGATTTCAATATCGGCAAAAACTAAGCCTTGATAATCTATAGGCACAAAGTTTTCTCTTGGAATTTCACTCAATGCCCGATTTGCATAGATATTTAAACCGCCCCAAGGTCTTATTTGTTGCTCAATAACGTTTTTTCTAGCTTTATCTAAATTCATATCTCAATTATTTTTTCTTTTTAGGTGGCATCAAATCAGTAATCGTGCCTTCAGCCATTTCTGCTGCAAAGGCGGTAGTTTCTGATAACGTTGGGTGCGCGTGTACAGTCAGAGCTATATCACTTATATCGCACCCCATCTCTATAGCTAAAGTTGCCTCTGCGATTAATTCTCCTGCATTTGTTCCACAAATACCCATACCAAGAATTTTGCCAGATTTTGAATCAAATAAACCCTTACTAATGCCCTCACTTCGTCCAATACTTAAACTTCTTCCAGATGCAGCCCATGGAAAAACACCCTTTTCAAAACTTATACCTTCAGAAACAAGTTCCTTTTCTGTCTTTCCAGCCCATGCAATTTCAGGGTCCGTATAGGCAACAGAGGGTATTGTAAGGACATCGAAGCCTGATTTATGGCCACAAATAACTTCTGCTGCAACCTTTGCCTCATGAACCGCTTTATGGGCTAACATTGGTTGACCGACAATGTCCCCGATAGCATAAATATGATCAACATTTGTTTTCATCTGTTTGTCAGTTTTAATAAAGCCGTGTTCATCAACCATTACACCAGCCTTATCTGCCTCAAGTTGAAGTCCGTTAGGTGAGCGACCGACAGAAACTAAGACTTTGTCAAATGTATCTTTTTCTGGTGCATCTTTGCCTTCGAAACTAACTTTTATCCCCTTCTTGAGTGCATCCATTTTTGTGACTTTAGTATTTAAATATATATTTTTATATATCTTCTTGATACGTTTAAAAAGTGGCATGACTATATCTTTGTCTGCACTAGGAATAATCTGTTGAGCTAACTCAACAATTGTAATTTCACTTCCAAGTGCCTGGTAGACAGTAGCCATTTCAAGGCCGATAATACCGCCGCCTACAATAAGAAGTTTTTTTGGAATTTCATTCAGCTCAAGGGCATCAGTGGAGTCCATAACTCGGTCATCGTCAAAGGGAAATAATGGTATTTTGGTAACTCTGGAACCTGCTGCAATAATGCAGTGTTCAAACTCAATTACTTCATTTGTGGACTCTATTTTCACCTGTTTAGGAGAAATGAAATTTGCATAGCCGCTAACTATTTTAACTTTTCTTGCATTTGCAAGCGCCTTGATGCCGCCTGTCAATTTGTTAACTATATTTTCTTTGTTTTTACGTACACCTTCTATATCAATTGTTGGATTTTCAAAATGCACACCAAGATGTTCGGCCGAATTTGCCTCATTAATTATCTCGGCAGTATGAAGAAGTGCTTTAGAAGGAATGCAGCCAACGTTTAGACACACTCCACCTAAACTATCATAGCGTTCGACAAGAGTAACATCCTTGCCCAAGTCAGCAGCTCTAAATGCCGCAGTGTAGCCGCCTGGGCCTGAGCCAATAACTAAAACTTGGGTTTTTGTCATAACAATATCTCCATAATGTTTTTGAGGACTTGATTAAGGTCTGCTATAAACCTAGCGCCTTGAGCCCCATCGATAACTCTATGATCGTATGAGAGTGCAACAGGAAGTGTTGCTGTTGGCTCAAATGATTCACCATTCCATATAGGTTTTATTTGTGTTCGAGAAACTCCTAAAATAGCAACTTCAGGAGAATTTATGATGGGTGTAAAATGTGTACCGCCAATTCCGCCTAAGCTGGATATAGTAAAGCCTGCACCTTGCATTTCGCTTCGATCCAACTGGCCTTCTCTAGCTCTAGTTGAGATTTCAGCTAGTTCATCAGCAAGTTCTACCAACGATTTTTTCCCCACATCCCTAATAACTGGAACAACCAAGCCTTCAGGAGTATCCATTGCAACACCCAGGTTAAAATATTTTTTGACTAGAAGGTTTTCACCGCTCTCGTCCAGGGAGGAGTTAAAGTTTGGGTGTTGTTTGAGTACCTGGACAACAGCCTTCATGATAAAGACCAAAGGAGTTAGTTTAATGCCACGCTCTTTTTGGTGTTTCCTAAATCTCTCCATTTGTTCAATATTAACTTCATCAAATTGAGTAACGTGCGGTATCGTTTCCCAACAATAGGATAGATGTTTTCCTGAAATTTTCTTTATTCTTGAGAGTGGAATTGACTCAACCTCTTCTGGCAAACTGCCTCCAGCAACAATTTGTTTAACATAACCTTTTAAATCAGTCTCTAAGATTCTACCTTTTGGCCCTGTCCCTTTAATATTAGATAAACTAGCGCCCAGTTCACGCGCTAACTTTCTAATAGACGGAGATGCATGTGAATCATCAGATGTATTTAGGGAAATCTTTTCAGCACTTTCCTCTTGTTTAGTTTCGCTAGATGAGTCAATTGATGCTGCTGGAGGTTCTTTCTGTTTTTTTATTGCATCACTAGTTTCAGAGGTAGAGGTCTCTAGTTCTAAAATTAAATCACCCAAACCCACTTTGTCACCAGTCTTAATGGCAATACGTTTAACTTTGCCGTTACTGGTTGATGGGATTTCCATTGAGGCTTTATCGCTTTCAAGTGTTATGATTCCTTGCTCTTTAACAATTTCATCACCTTCCGAGACCAGCACTTCTATAACTTCGACCTTATCAAAGTCACCCAGGTCGGGAACTAGAATTTCGACTATCGTTGGTTCGTTTTCAGCAACTTTAGTAGTTTCTGGGCCAGAGTTTTCCTCTTCTTTACCGGTTAAATCCGATGAATCTTCAATTGTTAGGATAAGGTCACCTTGGCTTACCTTGTCACCGACCTTAATTGCAATATTTGCTATCTTCCCTGAAAAGGGGGCGGGAATTTCCATTGTTGCTTTATCATTTTCTAATGTGATAAGGCTGTTATTCTCTTCAATAATGTCGCCAATTGAAACTAAAATCTCAATAACTTCGACAGAATCAAAATCACCAATATCAGGCAAGATGACTTTTTTTTCAGTGGCCATAAATAGCGCTAAGTAACTTATTTTTTCAAGTGTGTAATTATCTCAAAATTAGCCTAACAAAGGCGATAAATGTTAAAATTTTTTTTACATGATAAAGTAAATTTCTTAATAAAATAGATTACACATTAATGCATCTATAAACCTAAATCGATATTTATGACACTTGCTCTTTCTACAGAGGGTTTAACTAAAACCTATTCAAACAATTTGGTCGCGCTTAAGAGGGTAGACCTGAGAGTTCAAAAGGGTGACTTTTTTGCCCTTTTAGGTTCAAACGGAGCAGGCAAAACTACAGCCATAGGGGTTGTATGCGGACTCCTCAAAGCCACCTCGGGGGTAGTTAAAGTGGATGGACTTGAGCAGAAAAAACACATCAGCGAAGTTAAACGAATGATTGGCTTGATGCCACAGGAGTTTAATTTTAATCCACACGTACCAAACATTGAAATATTGACAGCCTCAGCTGGATATTTTGGTATCAGCAAGGATAAATCAAAACCGCGAGCTGAGTTGCTCCTAAAAAAAATGGAATTGTGGGATAGGAGATTTGATGTTGCTCAATCCTTATCGGGCGGCATGAAAAGACGTTTAATGCTTGCAAGGGCATTGATGCATGAACCGCAAATCTTAATTTTAGATGAACCTACTGCAGGCGTTGACGTAGAGATACGCCAGTCTATGTGGCAATATTTGACGCAACTAAATAAAGATGGAATGACAATTATTTTGACCACTCATTATCTAGAGGAAGCCGAATCTCTGTGTCGCAATATTGCTATTTTGGATAAAGGTGACTTGATTGAACAGTCAGACATGAAAAAACTTTTATCAAAGGCAAAAAAACAAGTATTAATCCTCGAAAGCGAGGAGAAATTGCCAGAAAATATTTCTATTAAGCATTGTGATTATGAAAAATTAGATGATCATACTTTGAAAGTATTTCAGGGCGAATCAACTACGATTTCTGATGTTGTAATTGAGTTGGCATCTAGTGATATTAAGATATCTCATTTAAGGAGCGCACAAAATAGGCTAGAAAAGTTGTTTTTGTCGCTTACAAACTAAAAAATAATTATGTGGATTGCATTTCAAACTATTGTAACTAAAGAGATTCTTAGGTTTGCCCGTATCTGGATTCAAACTATTATGCCTCCTGTAATTACGACTTCACTCTATCTGCTTATATTTGGCGCACTAATGGGAGACAGGATCGGTCAAATGCAGGGCATAGACTATCTTCATTTTATTGTTCCTGGAATAATTTTAATGACAGTCATAATGCAGTCTTATGCCAACACTGTTTCTTCTTTTTTTATGACTAAGTATAACAATAGTTTCGAAGAACTCTTGGTCTCTCCCACTCCAAACTGGGTAATTCTAACGGGATATGTATCTGGAGGTGTTGCAAGAGGATTTTGTGTCGGGCTTGCAGTAACTTTTACCATCTCTTTTTTTGTTGAAATCAGGCCGTACAGCATTACTATTTTGATTGCCACATTCTTTCTAACTTCAATTATGTTTTCATTGGCCGGTTTTATTAATGCTGTTTTTGCCAAGACTTTTGATGACATTGCAATTGTTCCCAACTTCGTTCTGCTACCACTAACTTATTTAGGCGGGATGTTTTATAGCATAGAGATTTTGCCGAGTTTTTGGAGAGGACTGTCTTCCTTTAACCCAATCTTTTATATGATGGATTCATTTAGACTTGGATTCTTAGGTGTAGGCTCTATTGAACTTTGGAAAGCTTTTATGGTACCAATCGCGATGATTATTTTGTTGGCATTGATTGCCAATTATCTTCTAAACAGAGGGGTAAGTATTAAGACTGAATGATATCCTCTTCTTTATTAATTAGTCTTTTAATATTGCTTCGGTGAGTATAAAAAATGAACAAGCAAATTAAACAAATAACTGAAGTTGCTTTGATATTATTTGTAAGAAAATAGAAATAAAAAGGTGAAATAATAGTTGCTATAAGCGCTGACAAAGAAGAGATTTTCAAAACTTTCGCTACCAGTAGCCAGACCAAAGAAAAAATTAAACCAGCTAGGTAATTTACTGCTATTAGTGCACCAAGATAGGTGGCTACACCCTTGCCACCTTTGAAATGAAAGAATACTGGATACACATGGCCCAAAAAGGCAAAAAAGGCTACCAAGCAAATTTCAAACAATGATAACCCTTGATAACTTGCAAAAAGCACTGGAATTGCACCCTTTAGGCCATCAGATAATAAAACAATTGCAGCTATTTTTTTATTTCCAAATCTTAATACATTGGTAGCACCAGGATTGCCCGATCCTTGGGTTCTCGGGTCTGGCAACCCTGCAACCCTACAGACTATGATTGCGCTTGATAGGGAGCCGGCTAAATAACTTGTAACAAATATGAAAAATAAGATCAAGGGGTTTTCCTCAGAAGCTTTGCTCCAGTAATTGTTGGTGAATTATTAAGCAAATTATATCAATCAATTAACTATATTTGTAGTATTCAATCAATTACCCAGAGGTATCATATTAGCATTATTATTGACTGGGAAATTTTATGGATATTGTTTTTATAAAGGGCCTTAAAGTTGATACAGTAATAGGTATCTATGATTGGGAAAGAAAAATTCGTCAAGAAATAGTTTTAGATATTGAAATGTCTGCTGACATTTCTAGTGCTGCAACCACAGACAACATTGAGCAAGCTTTAAATTATAAAGACGTCTGTCACCGGCTTAGCGAATATGTAAAAACTTCTGAGTTTTTGTTAGTAGAAAGTTTAGCGGAAGAGATTTGTCAAATTATTATTAATGAATTTAACGTTAATTGGGTGAAACTAAAACTCGACAAAGGGGAAGCAATCACAGGAGCTGAGGGCGTAGGTGTTGTCATCGAGAGAACTAAATAGTAGTGGCTAGTATTCATATAAATATTGGCTCAAATAAAAACAGAAGTCATAACATTCGTCTGGCTATTAATGAGCTTGAAAAGCATTTCACTGATATTGTTGTTTCTTCAATTTTTGAAAGTCCTTCTGAAGGGTTTAAAGGTAATGATTTTTATAATCTCGGGGTTAATACTACAACCCTAATGACAGGGAAAGAAGTAGTCACTACCCTACGTTCTATAGAGACATCGCTTGGAAGAGACCGCACTTTACCAAAATTTTCTTCAAGAATAATCGATCTTGATCTGGTTCTTTATGATGATTTAGTTATTGACACATTGAATGTTCCTAGAGATGATATTTTAAAGTACGCTTTCGTGTTAGCCCCACTAGCTGAAATTAGTCCAGAAGAGATACACCCTATCGAAAAGAATACGTATAGTAATCTTTGGTCGACATTTAAATCTCAACAAGACTTTCAATTGAATCAGTATAAAATTGAACGATTATTTGAATGAGTACTAACATGAAAAAATTAACCGCTTTGTCTTCACTTGTTGTTATTGCAGCGTTTATTTTTTTTACTAATACAACTCAAGCAGATTTCGTTGCCGGTAAAGATTACGTTGTTCTCGATAAAGCAGTAAAAACTGATACCGGAGATAAGATCGAGGTAAGAGAGTTGTTTTGGTATTACTGTGGGCATTGTTATAATTTCGAACCATATGTCGAAAATTGGTTACAAAACATGGACAGCAGGGCAGAATTTGTTAGACAGCCTGCGGTTTTTTCAGATAAATGGCAAAGCGGCGCTATTTTCTACTTTGTATTGCGGCATTTGAATGAGTTTGATAGACTTAATTCAGCACTATTTAATGCCATTCATCAGCAAGGCATCAAATTTTCAAATCAGCAAGATTTTGTCACTTGGCTTACATTAAACGGCGTAGATGAAGGGAAAGCGAATGAAGCTTTTGAGTCTTTTACGGTTGCAGTTAATGTAAACAAGGCTAAATCTAATACCTATAAATATCGCGTAAACGGCGTCCCTGTAGTAATTGTCAATGGGAAATATTGGGTTGATGCAAGCCACGCTGGAAGCGAACAGAGGATTTTTGAGGTGGTAGATCATCTAATTCAAAAAGAATCTCAATAACTGGTGGCTGGCCTTAAAGCCGATACTGTTTTACTTTTTTCTGGGCTCGATCCAACTGGCGGGGCTGGGATCTCGGCAGATATTGAAACTATTAACCAGTTTGGTATTTCAGCTCTACCAATCGTCACTACACTTACAGCCCAAAACACCCAGGAAGTAAAACTGTTTGAAGCAACAAGTCCAAAGTTAATCGAAACACAGTTTAAATTGCTGTCTGACGATATACCTTTTCGAACCGTAAAAATTGGTTTATTGGGCTCATTAGATCAAATCAAAACAATAACTAGACTACTGAAAGAGAAGTCTAATCTAGCAATTATCCATGACCCCATCATCAATTCAGGTAATGAAGAAAAACTTTTAGATGATGAAGCAATTGATTATATGAGAAATGAACTTATTCCCATAGTTACAATTTTGACGCCAAATTTGAACGAACTGAATCGTCTAGCGCCTGGACTAGATGAGCAGTCAGCCATAGCAAACCTCAATTGTCCTTGGGTTTTGGTTACAACTGCAGATAGTTCTGATGTCGATATTGAACATCGTTTGTATCATGATTCAAAGTTAGTGGAGTGCTTTAGTTATAAAAAACTGCCAGATAAGTATCATGGTTCAGGGTGCACTCTGTCAAGCGCAATTAGTGCATTGGTAGCCTCAGATGTAGCGGTTAATATTGCCTGTAAGAGAGCGCTCGACTATACTTATCAAACATTATTGAATGCAAAAAGTCTGGGTAAAATGCAATACCACCCTAACCGTAACTTACCAAAATAGCATGAAATTTATTGATAAATGGCTAAGAAAAGATATCCAAGACATGCAGGCTTATCATGTTCCAAGTTCAATAGATATGATAAAGCTTGATGCGATGGAAAGTCCCTTTTTAGTTTCTCAGGAGTTAATACCGCAATACCTTGAGTGCCTGTCTAAGGCTAGTCTAAATCGCTACCCTGATTCAAATGCTGAAGAGGTTAAACAGACCCTTAGGTCGCTCATGGATATACCGAATGAGTTCGGTATTTTGCTCGGTAACGGGTCAGATGAGTTATTACAATTAATTTCTCTGGCCTGTGAAACTGGCGACACTGTTCTTGGTTTTGAGCCAAGTTTTGTTATGTACGAGATTATAGCAAAATTTACCAGACTCAATTATCACAGCGTTTTATTGGGCGAAAACTATCAAATCAACTTAAATACAACAATTGATGAGATTAATCGTGTCAAGCCTAAAATAATCTTTATTTCTTATCCCAATAATCCTACAGGCAATGCATTTGATCGCGAATCAATCCTAAGAATTATTAAAGAGAGCGACAGCTTAGTGGTTATTGATGAGGCTTATTATGCCTACTGCAAAGATAGTTTTCTCGATGAGGTTATTAATTATCCCAATATGGTTCTACTAAGAACTGTATCGAAGATAGGATTTGCCGGATTAAGGCTTGGTTTGTTAATTGCCAATAAAGATATTGTGCGAGAACTAGATAAATTAAGATTGCCTTATAACATCAACACGCTAACTCAAGCAAGTGCGAACTTTCTGTTAAAGGAAAAGAACCATATTGTTGAGAATGCAAGGATTATTATTAATGAGAGAGAGCGCTTATTAGAAGAGTTAACGAAAATTTCTAATATTACTGTATATCCTTCACAGGCAAATTTTCTATTAATTAAAGTTGATGATGCGGCATCACTATTTGCGTCATTGAAAGAGAGTAGAATATTAGTGAAGAGTTTTGCTAAGAATCCGCAACTTAAAAACTGTATACGCGTAACTGTTGGTAATCCCGAAGAAAACACCCAATTATTAGAACATTTAAAAAGTTACTATGGTTAGTCACAAAGAACTAGATAATTACTGCAATGAGTATCTTAATGTTGATGCTTTTAAAGATTATTGTCCGAATGGATTACAGATTGAAGGTGCTGAAAATATTAAAAACATTGTTAGTGGAGTTAGTGCAAACTTAGCCTTGATTGAGCGCGCTATTGATGAAAATGCAGATGCTATTTTTGTACACCACGGTATTTTTTGGCAGGATGAAGATCAAGTTATTGTTGGCGCAAAACGCCGAAAGATTTCCTTGCTACTGTCTCATAATATAAGCCTTTTTGGTTATCATCTCCCCTTGGATGCGCATCCAGAAGTAGGTAATAATGTGCAACTTGGAAAATTATTAGATATTCAAAACATAAAACCTGTTGAAGGTAGCCTTCTATGGCAGGGTGATTTAAATATTAGCTTAAGTGAATTTACAGCTCGCATAGAGCAAAAACTTGAAAGGACACCTCAAATCTTTGGGAAACAAGAAGATAAAATTCAAAGAGTGAGTTGGTGTACCGGAGGTGCGCAAAACCTCATAGATGAAGTTATAGCGTTAGATGTAGGACTATATTTAAGTGGTGAAGTGTCAGAAAAAATACCTGCTGCTGCTCTAGAAAATAATCTTACATATATTGCAGCTGGGCATCATGCTACTGAAAGGTACGGTATTCAAGCTCTATGTAATCACCTAAGTAAGACCTTTCAATTAAAACATCAATATATCGAGATTGAAAATTCAGTATAGAATATTACCTAAATGACACGCTTAAATATGCATACAGTCATTGAATATTATTAATATTTATTTTAGTCCTTGTATAATCTTTCTATTTAAATATTATCTTTACAAATGAGTAAAAAATATGACGTTGCTATTGTTGGTGCAACTGGTGCTGTAGGGGAAACGCTAGTCTCAATATTAGATCAACGTAACTTCCCCATAAACAATCTTTATCCTCTAGCTTCAAAGCGTTCTGCTGGAGTCAAGGTAAATTGTCAAGGCAAGTCATGGACTGTAGAAGATCTTGATGGCTTTGATTTCTCAAAAGTTCAGATTGGGTTGTTTTCTGCAGGCGGTCATATTTCTGAAATTTATGCCCCAATTGCAGCAAAAGCAGGCTGTGTCGTTATTGACAATACAGCGCATTTTCGTCGTGACAAGGATATTCCATTAATTGTGCCAGAGGTTAATGCGCATGCTATTAGTGACTATACTAACCGCAACATTATTGCTAATCCAAATTGTTCGACAATTCAGATGCTAGTGGCATTGAAGCCGATATATGATGCTGTTGGAATTGAAAGAATCAATGTGGCAACTTATCAAGCAGTTTCTGGGACTGGAAAAGAAGCTATAACTGAACTTACTAATCAAACAGCTAACTTGTTAAATGGAAAAGATGTTGAAATAGAGGTTTATCCAAAACAAATAGCATTCAACGCTATTCCTCATATTGATGTTTTTCAAGAAAACGGCTATACCAAGGAAGAAATGAAAATGGTGTGGGAAACACAAAAGATCTTCGAAGACGAAGATGTATTAGTTAACCCAACTGCGGTCAGGATACCTGTTGTTTATGGTCACTCAGAAGCTGTTCATATCGAAACAAAGCAGAAAATTACAGCTATAGAGGCACGTAAATTGCTTGAAAAAGCAGACGGTGTAACAGTCATTGATGATAGGAGCGATGGTGGCTATGCAACACCTTTCAATGAAGCCACAAACTGTGATTCAACTTTTGTAAGTCGTATTCGTGAGGATATTAGTCATGAAAGAGGGCTTAATTTATGGGTAGTGTCAGATAATATAAGGAAAGGTGCAGCATTAAACTCTATTCAAATAGCTGAAATACTCATCAAAGACTATTTAGCTTAAGATAAAATCCGCTTATGATTACAATTGAGCGAAAAACCAACGAGACAGATATTAAAGTTTCTCTAGAACTATATGGTACAGGTAAAGCCAATATAGATACAGGCGTACCATTTTTAGATCATATGCTAGATCAGATAGCCCGTCATGGTTTAATGGATTTGACAATTAATTGTGATGGGGATACCGAAATAGATGACCATCATACCGTTGAAGATATAGGTATCGCTTGCGGTCAAGCATTTTCCCAAGCTGTCGGGGACAAGAAAGGGTTAACAAGGTATGGACATTCATACGTACCTCTTGATGAAGCGTTATCTAGAGTTGTACTTGACCTTTCTGGACGACCAGGTCTAGAGTTGGGCGTAAGTTTTACTCGAGAGCGAGTTGGGACATTTGATGTTGATTTAATTAGAGAGTTTTTTCAAGGATTTGCAAATCATGCCTTGGTAACTCTCCACATTGATAATATAAAGGGTATTAATTCACACCATCAGGCAGAAACTGTCTTTAAAGCTTTTGGTAGAGCACTACGTATGGCGATTACAAAAGATGAGCGTCAACCGGATACGATACCATCAACAAAGGGCTCACTATAATTAGATTCTTTTTTAGGAATAGATAAGAGCGTGCAAACAATTGCAATCATTGATTATGGAATGGGAAATGTTCGTTCTGTCCAAAAAGCAATTGAATATGTAGCCCCAAATGATTACTGTGTGCTCACCGACAATTTAAATATAATTGCAGAAGCAGATAGAGTAGTTTTCCCCGGCCAAGGCGCAATGGGCGCTTGCATGAGTGCACTCAAAGAACATAAATTGAATGAGGTTATTAAAAAGGCGGCTAATGAAAAGCCTTTTCTTGGCATCTGTCTCGGTTTACAGTTATTATTCGATTTCAGTGAGGAAAATAATGGCACAAAAGGTCTTTCTATAATCCCAGGCAATGTAATTAAATTTAAAAATAGTCAACTAAAAATACCACATATGGGATGGAATATGGTTAAACAAGTTAGTAATCACCCACTTTGGAATAAAATAGAAGATAATTCAAGGTTTTATAGCGTACATAGTTATTATGTTAAGGAAAATCACAAAAGTTATGTTACAGGTACGACTGAATATGGCATCAAATTTACTTCAGCTGTAGCAATAGGTAAATTATTCGCGGTTCAATTCCATCCTGAGAAATCACAAAAAGATGGTCTTCAGTTGCTAAAAAACTTCACCAATTGGTAATATCTTTATACCTGAGTAGGAATATAAATACTGCTTTAATGATTTAATATGTAGTTTGTGCAGTTTTCTACACCAGAATAGTATCCTTTTCCAAATATATTTAGGTGATTAAGATAATGATAGAGCATATAAATTGGCTTTCTCTGTTCAAAACCTTCATTTAATTTATATTTTTCGTTATATGCTTTAAAAAAATCATCACTAAACCCCCCAAACATGTGAATTAGAGCAAAATCAATTTCACGATGCCCAAAATAGCAAGCTGAATCTATGAAATATGGATTATCTTTACCTTTTATAACGTTTCCAGACCAAAGATCGCCATGTAGCAATGATGGTTTTATTGTGTTATCTAAATATTTACTTAGTTTTGGTTCTAGCGAAAGTAATCTTTCGTATAAATCATAATCTAATAAACTAGAATTGTAGGCATACTCTATTTGATACTTAAGACGATATTGCCAATAAAACTCTTTCCATGAGATTATGTCTGTATTTATGGCATTGAATTGAGGCATTTCGCCTATAGTGTTATCGAAATCAAAGCCAAATGTAGAATGAGTTGCATGATGAAGATTCGCTAGTGCATGCCCTATTTGAATTTGGTAATTTTTTTGTTTTTTCTCTTCTATCCATTCTAGCACTTGGTATTGTTCAGATACCCATATTACTTCTGGTGTATGAACATAATCGCGAAGCAAGTCAAGTTCAATTGCCTGATTAATCAAGTTTTTATTTGGCTTTTCTTGATACTTAACTAAGAAAGTGTCTTCTTTATCGGTCAATACTTTGTATATCTTTATAGCGCTATCTTTAATTACTATTTGACTAACAATATTGCAGTTGAGAATATTTATAATTTCTGATTCAATCAACATTAACCTTGTTTGATTTGTTTCTTAAGGCAATCTAAGTAGGTATCTTTGTCCATTGGAGCATTATTTTTTTGAGATGTAAATATCATCTGTGCGATACAATCCATCATTAAATGCTCTACTTGATGAGTGTCTTTATGTATATTTAGTAGCTTTTGATAGATCTCTTTAATGCCCGCAGGTTGTTTTATAGAAAGTTGCTCTCTAAGCGACAAATGTAAATTAATGTGAAGAAACGGATTAACCTCTCCATGTTCGGGGAAATATTCAGAGTCTATATTGGTGATTCTTTTTTGGTACTCAGGGTGAATTTTTATAATAGAAACTAGTTCTTTTTCTAGAGGCTCAAGTAATTGCTGGTTAGTATATTTTTGCCAGGCCTTGGCTAAGAATTCTCGTTGCTGTTTTCTATCTTGACTAAACAGCATGAATGGTTAAGAGGTTATATATTTTTCTCTTCGTATTCACACAAGTCAAGTAAAGTACACTCAGTGCAGTGAGGCGATCTGGCTTTACAGACATACCTGCCATGAAGAATCATTAAATGATGTGCTGGTACTTTATAGTCGTCGGGAATGAATTTAATTAATTTTTTTTCTACTTCGAGGACTGTTTTTCCAGAAGCAATTGCAGTCCTGTTTGCGACACGGTAAATATGTGTATCTACAGCAATTGTAGGCTGACCAAAAGCAGTGTTCAAAACTACATTGGCAGTTTTTCTACCAACGCCAGGTAGTGCTTCGAGTTCTTTTCTGGTTTCAGGTACTTGTGAATTGTATTTATCAATTAGTATTCGACAGGTTTGGATTATATGTTTCGCTTTTGAATTAAAAAGACCAATGGTTTTTATGGTATCACGCAACTTATCTTCACCTAGTTCATAAATGGTTTCTGGAGTATTTGCTAGCGGAAAAAGAATATCGGTAACCTGATTGACACTTTTGTCAGTTGCTTGCGCTGAAAGTGTTACTGCAACAAGCAGTTCGAATGAGGTTGAATAGTTTAGTTCGGTGGTTGGATTTGGTATTTGTTTGAGCAATCTGCCAAACATTTCACTACGAGTTTCTGCGTTCATTTAATACACTTTTTGATAGCAAGTATGGCCGAATATTATACCTAAGCTCTAAATGTTTTTCAATATTGCTTGCTTAATTGCATTTATAAAAATGATTGTGCATATTCTTCTAATTGTATCCAAATATCAGACTTACTAGGTGCGCTAATTTTTTGTTTTTCAAGGCTCTTATAGAAATTTTCTAATGAAAGGTGGCCGTTTTCACCATTCTGCACTCGAGACTGGACAATCTCAAACCATTCTTCCTGTTCATTCTCTGTTAGAGATTCAGGAAAATTTCTGGCTTTAAAGTTTAATAACAATTTTGATAATTTCTTATCCTTAAATTCTGGTTTAAATTTCTTTAGTTCATCTGAGCTTAGATTTTGTATTTGGTTGCATATCAATCTATCAGTTTTGTCAATAAAATTATCATAAAGCGACTGATCAACATCTAGAGCAGGAGTTCTTTCAGAGTCCTTTGTATAAATGGATTTTATTTTCTCTGTTATTTGAATTTGGTTATCCCTAATATAGGAAAGATTATGCATACATTTATCAATGTCGATTTGCAGTTGCTCAGTAATTTTGTTTTCAAGTTTGTAGACATTTGGTACAAACATAGGACTTTTGTTAAAGGCTAATTCTTTGATTTGAAGACGATCTAAGCCCTTGGGTAATTTCTTAGAAAAAATTAGAGTTTTTAATTCTTCAACTTCCAATTCAGTTAGAACACTTGGATCCTGATCTAGATTAAAAACCAAAGCTCTATCAGAATATTCTGGATGATGCGCAAGAACTGTTGTTAGACGGGTGCATGAGAGTTTGGCAGAGTAAATACCAGAGGTATGTAACAAGGGGGCAAATAGTTCAATTTTTTTGCTTACTTCCCTTTTATCTCGTAAGCTTAGCGCATAAGCAAATAATTTTGGCTGTGTAGTTTTGATTATTTTAGCTATCCCAATTGTAGCCTTAACGTCAGCAAGTGCATCATGTGCATCACTATGCTCAATATTATTTGCTGGGGCAAGTTTATCCAGTTTAAAGATCGGCTTGCTATTTTCATCATAGTGCCACTTTAGGCTATTATCTTTTTTTAATGCATAGCAAAAACGAACTACGTCAAGAATATCCCATCTTGAGTTTCCATTTTGCCAATGCCATGCATAAGGATCAATAAAATTTCTAAATAGAGTGTAGCGTGTGAATTCATCATCAAAGTTAATAGAGTTATAACCAACTATGCAAGTATCAGGGACTGAGAATTCATTGTTTATTTTTGAAATAAATATCTTCTCAATTAAGCCATTTTTTTCACAAATTTGAGGAGTAATGCCTGTTATTGAACAAGCTTCAGGTGAAGGTAAACTATCATATGTTGGCTTACAATAAAACATATGTTCATCAATAATGTTGAGATCTTCATCAGTCCTAATACCAGCAAATTGAGCAATTCTTTGAGTTTTTGGTGACAAACCAAAAGTTTCGTAGTCATACCAAAAGAAAGTTTTCATGGTGTTTGGCTATCATTATTCTATAAAGAAGATTAAAGTTTAACGAAGATTTAACGACAACATATTATAAATAATATTATTTCTTTAGATGATCGTAACTACTAATAAATAAATGATAGTAATCCAAAGCAATTTGAATTTCTGATTTTCAAACGTGCATATTAGACTGTATGAAGGTACAACTCTTCTGAAGTTATAGACATTAAATACGCAGGCGTATCTAATGTCTAAACAAAAAACTCAGCAAATAAGCTGAGTTAAGCGGTTTTTAACTAGTAACTATTTTGGTACTACGTTTGCTGCTTGTGGACCTTTTTCGCCATCTTCTAGCTCAAACTCTACTTCTTGACCTTCGTCAAGAGTTTTGTAGCCTTCAGATACAATGGCTCTAAAGTGAACAAAGACGTCATCGCCGCCTTCTTGTTCAATAAATCCAAAACCTTTCTTTGCGTCAAACCATTTGACGCGACCTGTTGTTGTAGACATGTAGTCTCCTTAAAAAAATAAAACGCGGGAAATATACAACCAAGAAAATTTACTGTGAAACCGAGAGTTAGTCAATCAACAACACAAAAGCAAACATCAGCTGAATTTTTACCAGCAAAAGCAATTTTACACTCAATAAAATAACTAAATATATATATTTCAATCATATTGTTTTTCATATTTATCGTTTTGATTTATATTGTGAGTACTTTTTATCCTTTCTGTAGTAGGGTTTTCTTTTTTTATTTCGTTTTATTGACTCTCTTTTGAAGCGTTTATCTTTTTCTCGAGGGCTACTAATATTGTTTTTATTTGTAAGTTCTTCTAGATTGAGTGTTTTATTAAAAATCCTTGTGTTCTTTAATATTTCAAAGGTCTCACTTGGCATTTCATCTGGTAAATCTATAACAGTGAAATCCTGAAGAATTTGGATAGTGCCAATGTAGTCGCTACTAATTTCAGCTTCATTTGCTATTGCACCTAAAATATTTCCTGGTCTTATTTTGTCTTTATGACCTAATGCTATTCTATAACGCCGCATTTGTATTTGAGGGTATTCCTTTAAAGGTTCTGGCTGCAAAGAAATGGTAACTTTGTTTTTATCTTCGTCGCTGAATGAGTTTTGTTTAAAGTCTTTTTCGTTTAGAAGCAAGGGTTCTGAACCTTGAGCCATTAACGCCAATGCTGAAGCCATTTTTAGTACGTCAACCTCATTTTCTTTTTGGTAGCTAAGTACCAACTCTTCAAAAACACTCAAATTTTGATTGCTTAGTGTATTCGCAATTCTCTCCTTGAAGTTCTTAATTCTTTGTTCATTAATGATTGCTGCAGATGGTAATTGCATAGGTTCAATTGGCTGTCGCGTTATTTTCTCTATTGTTCTAAGAATACGTCTTTCTCTTGAGGCTACAAATAAAATAGCTTTTCCTTGTCTGCCAGCCCTGCCTGTTCTTCCAATACGGTGGACATAAGATTCCGGGTCTTGTGGTATGTCATAATTTACAACGTGAGAGATTCTTTCGACATCTAGTCCACGAGCTGCAACATCGGTAGCAATAAGGATATCTATCTTTCCCTGTTTGAGTTGAGTGATAATACGTTCGCGTTGGTTTTGGGCTATATCACCATTAATTGGTTCAGCAGCAAAGCCTCTTGCAGATAATTTTTCTGCCAAATCAATCGTAGCAGTTTTGGTTCTAACAAAAATAATCAATGCATCGAATAACTCTATCTCTAGGATTCTAGTTAGTGCATCTAATTTATTCAAGCCACCAATCAGCCAATAACTTTGGCTAATAGTTTGTGCTGTTGCAGTCTTTGTTTTTATTTTAACAATTTTGGGTTTATTTAAAAATGTCTCAGCAACTCTTCTTATGGCGTCAGGCATAGTTGCCGAAAAAAGTGCAATTTGTCGTTTTTTCGGTAATTTCTTCATGACCCATTTAACATCATCAATAAAACCCATTCTCAGCATTTCATCAGCCTCATCGAGCACTAAAGTTTTGAGCAAGTTAAGTTTAAGTGTCCCCTTTTTTAGGTGGTCCATGATTCTGCCAGGAGTGCCTACGACTGCATGGACACCTCTTTTTAATGGTTTTAACTGAACGTCATAAGATTGACCTCCATAAATAGGTAGTACATGAAAACCTTTCAGATGTCTTGCATATGTCTGGATTGCTTCCGAAACTTGGATAGCGAGTTCTCTGGTGGGAGTTAAAACCAACAATTGTACTTGATTATTCTTGAGGTCTATTCTGTCAAGTAATGGCAGGGTAAAGGCGGCTGTTTTTCCAGTGCCAGTTTGTGCTTGTCCGATAACATCATGACCATCAAGCAGGTATGTGATGCATTGTTCTTGGATTGCAGTGGGTGATTCATAGCCAATCTCATCTAAAACCTTTAATATATTATCTGAAAGACCAAAGCTTTCAAAGTTTGGACTGGAATGATTGTTTGACATAACACACAAGGAAAAAGAAAGAGCGATATTATACCTAGACTAAGTACTGCTTAATTAAAGATAATTTTAAAAGCAATTACTCAAACCACTTGATTGAGCATCCCATTGACGGAATTTGCGCATCTGGGCCATTACCACTTATAGCCACCTCCTTCATCGCTTCAAAGAGGTCGCGCTTAGCATCTGCAATAGTTTCTTTTCTTGACTCGTCTAGCCTTCCTCGATATTGCAAACCTAAATCACTGTTGTAGCCGAAAAAGTCAGGTGTACAAACTGCGCCATA
>Ga0208894_1000456_pt1 | contig 30765 bp, 30 predicted proteins | sample ETNtaG_12_FD_185752 | JGI IMG/M metagenome (GOLD analysis project Ga0208894, IMG submission 185752) | Marine microbial and viral communities from oxygen minimum zone, Eastern Pacific Ocean - ETNP201306SV49 (SPAdes) (version 2) | ecosystem: Environmental > Aquatic > Marine > Oceanic ...
GCTTAACAGATTTAATTTATCTCTACCAAAACCTAAAGCCATAGTATCTACCATTCTCACTTGAAAATACCCAGCAACGTATAATACTAATAGCAAAAAAGTCGTGATAAAAATAATATCTTTTATAAATTTAATAATATTTATTTTATCAAATTTTAAGTTAAATATTCTTAATAATGAGTAAGCCGCTATTATCATTATCATAAAGTAAAAATTTATTAATGAAGAAAGAATAATAAGAAAGAACCAAGACCACTTTGCCTGATCAATTTTTTTACTTAATCCTAAATATAATGCAATTAGTAAAGTCCACTGACCGGCTAAGGCAGGAATCATTGCTAATTTCCACATAAATATTGGTGTAATTAAAAAAAAGAAAGATCCAATTAAAGAATATAGAACTGAATTTGTAAATTTTTTTATGATTTTAAATGAAAAAAATAATTGTAAATAAAAACATATAAAATACCAAAGAGATATATATTGAAAATTGTCAGGAATAAGTGATCTAAATATTTTAAAAATCAATGCTAATATTGGTATTGTATCAGCAAAAATAATAGAACTTCCGAGTTCATCGCCATAATTAGGATTGCTACCTAAAGGAAATCTCCAAATATCGTTCTTAAAAAAATACCAACCCAATTGAGGAGCTGTTCGATCGTTTCCTGCGTGCAACCATTCTGTACTTTGAAACGAGATATTATCTACTCCAATAATGAGCATTAAATAAAAAAATGAAATAAATAAAAATAAAAAATTAATTTTGTTTTTAATAAAATAATATTTCATCAAATGTTAGCTTATGTTTTGAAATAGAATCTTTTAATAAAAAAAGCAATAATTAAAAGGATACCAAAACCAGCAATAGGTAAGTAAATCTCAGGCGAGCGAAAGACTAACAAAAAATCAAGTTCAGCATTTTGATCGATAACATTTTCAATTCCACTTCCAAGTGCCGTTGTGACAAATGTTGTGGGAATTATTCCTATGAAAGTAGCAATAATATAATTTTTAACGGACATATTAAAAATAGCTGGTAAAACATTTTGAATAGGAAAAGGAGTGCCTCCTCCTCCAGCAAATCTAAAACACATGAAATATATAGTTTCATTTCTTTTAAAAAATTCAACAAATTTAGAAAATTTTGTTCTAAGTTTTTTTTCTATTAACTCACTAAAAAAAGTTTTTGCCAATAGATACAACAAAAGGCCACCAATTGTATTTCCAATTACTAGTATCAATGTTCCCAACCATTTACCGAATATAAAGCCAACCACTAAAGTAGGTAATAGCATTGGACACAAAAGTAAATTTAATAAAATAATAATAATTAAAAAAATAATTGTCATAAAGAAAATATTGTTTTCTTTAAATTTTAAAATTAATCCTTTGTTTTCTCTTATAAATTCGTAGCTAGTTAAATCACTAATATCAAAATTAGAAAGTAAAAAATAAATACCTGTCAAAAGAACAACTAGATAAGCACTCCCTAAATAAATTTTAAAGTTCGTGGATTCAAAGTTCATAAATTATTTTTTATCTGTACTTATTGACTCTTATTACCTATAAATAGCAGAAAATTTTATAAAGAACTAAATAAATTTTATGAAAAGAACTTATCAACCGAGTCGAATCGTAAGAAAAAGAAGGCATGGATTCAGATCCAGAATGAGAAGAAAAGCTGGCAGAAAACTTATTGCCAGAAGAAGAGCAAAAGGAAGAGAAAAAATATCCACTTAAATAAGTTCTTAAAATGATAAAATTTAAGAGTCTAAATCAAAGCAGACAATTTTTGAAAATTTTACGGAAAAAAAGAATAAATGCAAAATATTTTACGATTTATTTTGAAAAAAATTTTTCAGAAGAAAATAGTAATTTGAATATAAGCTTTGTGATTAAAAAAAATATAGGAAATGCAGTAAGAAGAAACAAAATAAGAAGAAAATTGAGAGGAGCTGTTCAAAAAATTATAAAAGAAAAACGAGCAATTGATCTTAGCTATACTTATGTAATTTTTGGAAGAAATAATGTATATAATGATAAATCTCTACTTATTGTTGATGAGTTCGACAGTGTGTTTAAAAGAATAAAACAAATAGATAAATAGATCATGAAGTTATTTTATTATTTATTAATTTTTTTAGTAAAGTTCTATAAATATTTCATCTCACCCTATTTTCCATCAACATGCAGATATCAACCTACTTGTTCGGAATACTTTATAGATTGCTTAAAACTTAATGGAACTTTGAAAGGTTTTTTGTTGGGAATAAAAAGAATTTTCAGATGTCATCCAATAAAATTTTTGGGCGGCAGAAGTGGATTTGATCCTGCACCAAATTTGAAAAAAGGAAAGAAGTAAATGGATACAAAAAATGTATTAATGGCTATTGTGCTTTCAACTTTAGTCTTGGTTTTTTGGGCAACTTTTTTTGAACCACCTCCCGTTGAAAGACAGATTGTAGAAGACCAAATAGTAAAAAAAGAGGAATCTTCCTCTCCTTCAATCGAAAAAGACAAATCATCGAAAAAAATTACAAGAAATGAAGCAATTGATTACGCTAGTAGAATAAAAATAGAAAATAATAACATCAAAGGATCAATATCACTTCAGGGTGCAATTATAGATGATATCATATTTAAAAATTACAACATAAGTTTGGATAGTGATGAAAAAGTAATTTTTTTAAATCCAAAAGATACTTCAAAAGGATATTACATAGAAACGGGTTGGGCCTCCAATAGCAAGGAAAAATTGAAGTTGCCCTTGGATAATACAATCTGGAAAGTGAAAGGAAATAATTTGCTTACACCAAATAGTCCAGTGGTGATTGAGTGGGATAATAATGAAGGTTTAATTTTCACAAAAAAAATTGAACTGGATGATAAATTTTTATTCAGAATAACCCAAAGTGTTAAAAACACCACGGATAAATCTTATGAATTTTTTCCTTACGCACAAATAACACGAAATTACAAACCCGATGTAATACCTATATACATTTTGCACGAAGGTTTTATTGGAATGTTTGATGAAGAACTTAAAGAAGAAGATTACAAAGACATAGAAGATGAAAAAATCACTACCAACAGTTCAAAAGGATGGCTGGGAATTACCGATAAATATTGGCTTACGGCAATAGTTCCTGAAAAAGGGAAAGAATTTAAATCTGAATTTTTTACTACCGATGGAAAATATAAAGCCAATTTCATAATTAAAAGACCAGAAGTGCTTGGATCGAACACTTCTATTACAAATGAAATAAATGCTTTCGTTGCAGCAAAAGAAGTTGCTGTTATAGATAATTATGCTGAAAAGATGGGTATAGAAAAATTTGATCTAGCTATAGATTGGGGCTGGTTTTATTTCATTACTAAACCATTATTTTTTGTAATTGAGTATTTTTTTAAACTAACTGGCAACTTTGGGGTTGCTATAATAATTTTGACTGCGCTTGTGCGTTTAGCATTTTTTCCACTAGCTAATTATTCTTTTAGATCTATGGCTAAAATGAAAATCCTTCAACCTGAAATGGTGAGATTAAAAGAGTTACATAAGGACGATAAAGTTAAGCTGCAACAAGATATGATGGCATTGTATAAAAGAGAAAAGGTTAACCCTGTTTCTGGTTGCTTGCCAGTTCTGATTCAAATTCCGTTTTTCTTTGCAGTTTACAAAATGCTATATGTCACAATAGAAATGAGACAACAACCTTTCTTTGGTTGGATTCAGGATTTATCTGCTAGGGACCCAACTTCAATATTTAATTTATTTGGATTAATTCCGTGGGATCCTCCTACATTTTTGATGATAGGTGTGTGGCCAATTCTTATGGGTTTAACTATGTATCTACAACAAAAATTAAACCCAACTCCACCAGATCCGATGCAAGCAAAAATTTTTATGTTTTTACCAATTTTTTTAACAATCATATTGGCTCCCTTCCCGTCGGGACTCGTAGTATATTGGACCATAAGCAACGTCTTAACTATCGCTCAACAATGGGTCATCATAAGGGGAACAAAAGTAAAGACCGTTAGATAATGTTACATTCCGAAAATTTAGATTCAAAAATAAAAACGTTTTGGCCTAAAGATGGACCGCCAACTCAAGAGGTCAAAAAATACGTAAAAAAATATTCAAAAGAAAAAATAGTTATCAAATGTGGAGGTCGTGTTCTTTTAGATCAAGATTTATTTAATAATTTTATTGAAGATGTTGCTATTCTAAAAAAATTAGGATTAACACCCTTATTAGTACATGGTGGTGGATTGGGAATCAAAAAAAAACTAGATGAATTAAATATTGAAAGTAAATTTATTATGGGACTAAGAGTAACGGATGAAAAAATAATCAAAATTGTCGAGAATGTGATGATAGAATTCAATAAAGAGATTGTCAGTGCTTTGGAAAAAAAATCCTGTAAAGCAAAATCTATTACAGTTAGAGAAAGCAACATAATTTATGTTGAACAAAAAAATAAGGAATTGGGATACGTGGGTAACCCAACTAATATTGATGTTAAACTTATCAATAATTTTATTCAAAAAAACTTTGTGCCAGTCGTAGCGCCAATGGGATTAGACGAAAAAGGACAAGCTTACAATATTAATGCTGATACCGCAGCAGGTGCTTTAGCTACAAACTTAAAATCAAGAAGATTACTGCTAATGACTGATGTGAAAGGAGTTTATGATGAAAATAATGAATTGATTTCTGAAATAAGATCAGCTCAAGCAGAAAAACTTATCTATAATGAAATAATCCATGGAGGAATGATCCCAAAAATAAGAACATGCGTTAATGTTTTGAATAATAATGTAAAAGGTGTTGTAATCATTGATGGGAGAAAACCACACTCAATTCTTTTCGAATTATTTTCAGATCAAGGTGCAGGAACTCTGATTAGAAAATGAAAGCACTTCAATTTAGTAAATTTTGGATATTTGATCTGGACAACACTTTATACTCAGGGGAAACTAGAGTTTTTGAACAGGTTAGTAAAAGAATGTCCAAGTACATATCAGAAAAACTTAATATTAGCGTAGGCGAAGCAAAAGAAATTCAACAAAAATATTTTTATAAATATAACACAACTTTAAATGGAATGATAAAAAATCACAAGATCGATGCAAATGAATTTTTAGAATTTGTGCATGATATAGATATAAATTTTCTTAAAACAGATCTTCCGCTCGGTGAAGAATTAGAAAAACTTGAAGGAAAAAAATTTATATTTACTAACAGTTCTAGAAAGCATGCTTTAAATGTAACTCAAAAAATTGGAATCGATCAATATTTTGATGATATTTTTGATATAGTTGATTGTAACTTTATACCAAAGCCCAGAATAGAACCTTATAAAAAGTTAGTGAAAAAACACAAAATTGACCCAAACGCATGCGTACTTATTGAGGATATTGCAAGAAATTTAAAACCGGCATATGAAATAGGTATGAAAACAATTTGGATCGAAAATGATGAACCTTGGGCTGCTAAATTTTCGGATAGTAATTTCGTTAATTACAAAACAAAAAATTTAACAAAATTATTAAAAAAAATTAATTTATTAAAATCGTAAAATGAATCTTGAACCCTTTGAAAAAATAATTAACGAGGCATGGGAAAATAAAAATCAGATAAACAAAAATTCTGATAAAAATATATTGGATGCTATCTCGGAGACAATTAATTTATTAGATTCTGGAAAATTAAGAGTTGCTGAAAAAAAAAATAATGAATGGTTAGTTAATCAATGGGCAAAAAAAGCAATCCTTTTAAGTTTTAGGGTTAACGAAATGGAAACTATCTCGGGCCCTTATGCAACTTGGTTTGACAAAGTAAAAGGTAAAACTTCAGACTGGACAAAAGATCAACTTTTAAAATCTGGATTTAGATCTGTTCCTAACGGAGTAATAAGGAAAGGTGCTTACATTGCAAAAAATGTAGTTTTGATGCCAAGTTTTGTAAACCTTGGAGCTTACGTTAATGAGGGTACAATGATCGATACCTGGGCCTCAGTTGGCTCGTGTGCTCAGGTTGGAAAGAATTGTCATATATCGGGTGGAGCCGGAATTGGTGGAGTTTTAGAACCAATGCAGGCAAATCCAACCATAATAGAAGATAACTGTTTTCTTGGAGCGCGTTCCGAAATCGTAGAAGGAGTTATTGTTGGAGAAGGATCAGTTTTATCAATGGGTGTGTTTATAGGTGCTTCAACAAAAATCATTAATAGATCTACAGGAGAAGTCTTGTATGGAAAAATTCCACCTTATTCAGTAGTGGTTCCTGGTAGCATGCCGAGCAAAAACAATCCCAGCGAACCTGCTCTATATTGCGCTGTGATAATTAAACAAGTTGATGAAAAAACTAGATCAAAAACATCAATTAATGATTTGTTAAGAGAATAAGCTAATGCTGATTATTAATGAATTAAAATTAGCCAAAGAGCTAATTAAATTTCCGAGCATTACTCCTGTTGATGCTGGAACAATTAATTTTTTATCAAGAAAATTAAGATCTTTGGGTTTTAAATGCAAAATTTTGGAATTTAAAACAAAAACTTCAAAACCTGTTAAAAATTTATATGCAAGGCTTGGAAAATCTAGACCTAATTTTTGTTACGCTGGTCATACGGATGTTGTGCCTCCGGGAAATATAAATGATTGGACAGTAAATCCTTTTAAACCCACGGTCAAAAAAAATAATTTAATAGGGCGAGGTGCAAATGATATGAAATCTTCGATTGCATGTTTTGTTGCGGCGGTCAGTAGATTTAAAGCTAGAAATAAAAAATTTAAAGGCTCTTTAAGCTTATTAATTACTGGTGATGAAGAAGGAATAGCTATCAACGGAACGAAAAGGGTTGTTGAATATTTAAAAAAAGAGAGAGAAAAAATTGATTTTTGCTTAGTGGGAGAACCTACCAATCCAAGTAAGCTTGGACAAATGATGAAGATTGGTAGGAGAGGAAGTATAACTGGATATCTAACAGTTTGTGGAACACAAGGTCACGTCGCCTACCCACGTGATGCCAACAATCCAGTGCCTGTTATGGCAAAAATATTGGATCGAATTGAAAATATAAAACTAGATCAAGGAACGAAAAACTTTCAACCTTCAAACCTTGAGATAGTTAAAATGAACACTGAAAATACGGCTGATAACGTTATTCCAGCCAAAATAACGGCAACTTTTAATATAAGATTCAACAACAAGCATTCATCAAGTTCCTTAAAAAAAAAATTAAATAATGTTTTTAAAAATGCTTGTAGAAAAAGTAAATGTTCCTTCAAAATTTCGTACATGGTATCGGGAGATGCGTTTTTAACAATTCCTAACAAAACAACTTATATGATTCAAAAAACCATCAAAAAGATAACAAAAATAAAACCAAAATTGTCAACTTCTGGGGGAACATCAGATGCAAGATTTATAAGAAAAATATCGCCGTGCGTGGAATTTGGTCTAGCTGGAAAAACCATGCATAAAGTTGATGAAGCTGTATCTGTTTCAGATCTAAAAAAATTAACTCATATATATCATAATATATTAATAAATTATTTTAAATGAACGCTATTAAAATGGTTGAAGTTACTAGAAGTAACTTCATTGAAAGTGTGCATTATGGTGTTGCTATATTAATTAATTCAAGCGGAGAAATATTAAGGGAATGGGGTAATTCAAATATACTAATTTATCCACGATCAGCTTTAAAACCCATTCAATCACTAAATCTTTATAAGGATGGTGTGGCAGAAGCTTTAAATTTATCAGATGATTTAATAGCGTTAACCACAGCCTCGCATCACGCTGAAAATATTCATCAAAAAATGATTATTAATTGGTTAAAAAAAATCCATTTAAGAGAAAAGCATCTTTCCTGTGGACCGAGTTGGCCTTGGAACATAAAAGATCAATTTAGAGCTCATAGAAAATATAAGATCAAAAGGAAGATTTTTCATAATTGTTCAGGAAAACATTGTGGTCATTTAGCTGCAAGTCTGCATAAAAATTTACCAATTAAAAACTATCAACATAAAAATCATCCAATTCAAAAAGATTTAATTAAATTGATTGAAGACTTGTCAAAATACAAAATAAAAAACGTAGGGGTTGACGGATGTACTTTACCTAATCCATTAATTCCTTTAAAAAAATTTGCGCTCGCCGCAGCCCAATTAGCCGATTATAAAAAACTAAATGAAAATTCTAATATAACTCAAAGAATTTTCGATTCTTGTGTAAAATTTCCCGAAATTACGGGTGGTAGTAAAAGTATAAATTCTATTTTAACCAAACTCTCAAATGGAAAAACATTTGTTAAGAATGGGGCAGAGGGAGTTTTTGTAGCTATGCTGCCTGAAAAAAAATCAGCTTTAGCTCTTAAAATTACTGACGGCGCTAGCAGAGCCGCTGAAGTAGCCATTGCAGGAATATTATCAGAGCTTAAAATAATCAATAATAACAAAATGAAAAAAAGACCTATTAAAAACTCCGCTAATCAAGTCATAGGATCAATGAAATGGATAGGCTAAAATGAAAACAGGAATTATAACGACTGATACTTATTTAAATCACGATACAGGCCAAGGACATCCTGAAAGAGCGGATCGGGTAACCGTTGTTATCGATCATTTAAAAAAATTTAAATCTAAAGATTTGATTTGGAAAAAACCAACAAAGTTTGATCTTAAATATTTGGAATTTGCACACGATAAAAATTACCTCAATAACGTAAAAGACTCTTTTCCCAAACAAGGTTTGAACTTCTTGGATGGAGATACCATTGTCTCGCCCGGCAGCAAAGATGCTACAAGGGATGCGGTAGGCTCAATTTTGACTGCTATTGATGGAGTAATGAAAAAAGATTTGGATAATGCTTTTTGTGCAGTAAGACCGCCCGGTCATCATGCCGAAAAGCAAAAGGCCATGGGATTTTGTGTCTATAATAACGTAGCAGTTGGAGCCTATTGTTTATTAGAAAAATATAAATTGAAGAAAGTTGCCATTATCGACTTTGATGTGCATCATGGCAACGGAACACAGAATATTTTTTACGATAATGAGAAGGTTTTATACATTTCTTCCCATCAATACCCTTATTACCCTGGATCTGGAGCAGCAAATGAAAAAGGAAATAAGGATAACATATTCAATGTTCCTTTAAATGCAGGCACCCAGTCTCATGAATTTTTAAACGCCTATGACAGTATTTTCAAAAAACTTAAGGAATTTAAACCTGAGTTCGTTTTATTATCTGCAGGATTTGATGCTCACAAAGATGATCCTTTGGCTCAAATCAATTTAGAATCTAAAGATTATTATACTTTAACGAAAAGAATATTGGGTCTTGCTAAAGAGCTTTGTGGTGGAAAAGTCGTATCTATTTTAGAAGGAGGATACGATCTAAATGCTCTTAAAGAAAGCGTTAATTGCCACGTAAAATCTTTGATGGAATATCAATAAGAAATCGACTTCAAGTAAAGACCACAAGCAGGAGCTGGAGGAGCACATTTTATACGATTTTTGGACTGAAATGAGCTTTTGAAATCACTCAATTTCCACTTCCCTTCACCTAAATACTTAATGCAACCTACCATAGATCTGACCTGCTGCTGCAAAAAAGATTTAGAAGTAAATGTTAGGATCAGTTTATTTTTATTTTTTTGGATTGAAGTTTTTTTTAAGGTTTTGATTGGTGACTTTGCTCCACATGATGAAGCACGAAAAGTCGAAAAGTCGTGAGTGCCTATTAACAATTTGGCACCTTTTTTCATAGCCTTTAAATTTAGCTTTTTACGAATGTGCCAAGCTTTATTTTTTTGTAGAGTCAAAGGCGATTGTCTATTAATAATAATATATTCATAAGTTCTTTTTTTTGCATCAAACCTTGAATGAAATTTTTTCTTAGTTTTTTTTATATCTAAAATCGTTGCTGGATTCTTTCTCATATAATGATTGGCACCCAACAAAAATTGGTTTTTTTTGATTTTTTTTTTCAAATCAAAATGAGCTACTTGGGCCAGAGCATGCACCCCGGCATCTGTTCTTCCTGCGCCGGTCACTGTGACTTTTTCTCTTGTAAATTGAAATATTGCTTTTTGAAGTATTTCTTGTATTGAAAGACCATTTTTCTGAAATTGCCAACCAACAAAAGGAGTGCCATCATATTCAATTATTATTTTATACCTTTGCATCAGGTTAAGAGAGAATTTTGACTAATTTTTTTTCCCAGTAAAAAATCTTTAGTTGATTGTTTATTTTTTCCTTCTCGTTGTATTTCCAATATTTGAATTGAATTGGATTGGCATGCTACGGTTAAATTTTCATTAAGAACAGTACCTGGCCTACCATTAAGTAGCAATTTTTTTGCCTTCCAAACTTTTATACGTTCTTTCTGAAATTCAAACCACGCTCCAGGATTGGGATTGAGGCCGTGAATATGAGCGACAATTTTATCTGCATTTGAATTCCAATCTATTTTAGCTTCTTTCTTGTTTATTTTTTTTGCGTACGTGGCTTCAGAATGCAATTGTTCTACAAATTTTGAATTACCTTTTTCTATTGTTTGCAAACATTCGATGAGTAAATTAGCTCCAACATCTGAGAGTTTTTTTTCTACCTCACCGTAAGTTGAGTTAGAATTTAATTCTAATTCATGCGAAGCCATTATCGGTCCACTGTCTAATTTTTCTTGAATTTTCATAATGCTTATTCCTGTTTTTTTATCACCATTCATGATGGAACGTTGAATGGGAGCGGCACCTCTCCATTTTGGCAACAATGATGCGTGTATATTTAAAAAACCTAGTTTTGTAGCCTCTAAGATATTTATAGGTATCAATTTTCCATAAGCAACAACCACACCTAGGTCTGCTGATAAATTTTTTATAAATTCGTACTCATTATTATTTAGAGTTTCAGGACTTCTAAATGGTATATTTTTTTTTTCTGAAAAACTTTGTATTGGAGAAATATTAACTTTTTGACCTCTTTTTGATTTTTTTGGTGGCTGAGTATATATCATTAAGACTTCGTAATTTTGATCAATTAATGCTTTAAGTGTAGGTACCGAGAACTCTGGTGTTCCCATAAAAATTATTTTAAGTGGCATCAATTTTTCTGAATTTAAATTACAATTCTATCTAATTGTTCTTTTTGTTTCGAAAGTTTTTTAACAATCATTGACTTTTTTAATTTTGACAAATAATCAATAAATAAAATACCTTCCAAATGATCTATCTCATGCTGGATACAGGTTGCGAGCATACCTTCGGCTTCAAATTCTTTGAGTTGTCCATGATAATCCAAATATTTAAAACTACACTTATCAGGTCTAACAATTTCAGCAAACTGACCTGGTAACGACAAACAACCTTCTTCATAAGTTGAGTTATTTGAAGATTTTTGAATTATTTCTGGGTTTACAAAATACATCGGATTTTTAGGTCCATCTTTTTGGGCTATATCAAGAACGATCACTCTTTTAGGTATACCTATTTGAATCGCAGCCAAGCCAATTCCTGGCGCGGCATACATCGTTTCTAGCATATCGTCCATGAGTTTTTGCACGTCAGAATCCACCGATTCTACTTTTAAAGATTTTTTTCTCAAAATCTCATTTGGTTCAATTAAAATTTTTCTCAAAGTCATATCAATACGAATAAATTATAAGATTATTTTAGTCAAGTAATCGAAGTTTTATAAACAAAGGCGATTAGACTCTAACAGGAAGTGATTCGCTCAAAATTTTATTTCTTATTTCTATTAAATTCATTTCATTCAAAATCTTATTCAAAAAATATATTGTTTCGGGATCTAAATCTTGAATTTCATTATTTCCGATTATTTCTATAATATTGAGCATAATTAAACCTGTTTGGTTCTGATTTAAGAGATTTTCCAAACTCTCTGGCATCTTCAATCCTAATGAAGAAAAATTGCCATTTTTTAGATTTTCTGGCAGAGGAACTCCGGAAACACCGTCAACTCTGAGGGATTCTAAAACGGCAAAATCTTTTACTGAATAATAATATTTTTTATTCTTTTTTATTTTTTTATAAATTGTTTTAAAGTCCTTCTCTGTCCTACTTGTTTTTTCACTACCATCTAAGAAATGTTTTATAATTTTAGACCTATGTAAAATATCATTATTAAATCTAATTTGCTTTTCTGTTATTAGATCCTCATTTAGATTTGCCTCTACTAACTCATCGTAGTTTCTTGGAATTTTGTTGGGATCGATATTAGCTAAAATATTTCCTAATTCTTCAGCATAAACTTTGAATAAACTATCCTCTAAAAATAAATCTTTAAGCAAGAAAGCAAAATTAAGTTTTTTTTCGATATTATCGTTTAATAGTAAACTTTGATAAATTAAGGCTCTAGCCTTATAATTTGGCAAAGTCTTGTAAACCTCAGATGCATGTAACAACTGATCAAAACTAAAATTTATTTTTTGATAAATCTCAAAAACTTCATCATAATCAAAAGAATCATCTGCTGCAGCTTTTTCGTAAGTTAGTATTATTTCTTCGTCTGTAATATTATCCGTTTTTATAAGGTTAGCCGAAAAAAGATAGCGCCAAATATATCTATCTGTTCTGTCGGTTGGTTCATATTCAAAATTATCACTTGTAATATGAGACAAATAAAAATTTAAGAGATTGTCATCCAAAATTTCTTGATTTATTTTATCTGTGAACCCTAACAAAAAATTGATTTTATTTTCAAAAAATTTATCCTTAAACCCTCGCTCTTTTAATAGATCTAAAACTAATTGCGCCTCTTCTCTGCGATCATTATTGATTAAACAATAAATAGTAAATTTATCTAAATAATTATTTTGAACATTTTTGCTGATGAAATTTATTTCTTCACAAGCCGATCCTATATCCGCTCTTGAAAGATATTCGTCCATTAAAATTCTTATTATCTTCGATTCATGTCCCGCTTCTGGATTTTTCTTTAGTAAAGTTTCCAAATCTTGAAATCTTTGATTCTCAATCAGCCAATCAATTTTTATTTTTAAGAATTCTTTTGAAGTTAAATTAATTCTTGGTGGATAAGCGCTAGTAAACAAAATTTGGAAAAGCAAATCCTGTGAAAATTTTGATAAATTTAATTTATTAATCCTTTCCAATATATTAACAACATCTTGTCCATCTGATTGTAACCACATGTTTATATTGAAATTATTTTCAATTGGATCAAATATACCAATTATAGTCAGGTCGGAATCATCAATTTTCTCTTCATCTATTTGTACTGATATTTTGTTTGCATTTTCTAATAAAATTGGAGTTTTTATAATAGCATCCTTCTCTTCATTGATTTGTTCATTTTGATTTTGTTTACTTTCCCATATATCTATAGCTGTTGCCGCTAAGGCAGAGTTGAAAATTAGTAAAGTAAAAAAAATTGTAAATTTTATTAAATTATTTAAGTGTAATAAGCTTATCATTGCTAATTTCTTGCTTAATAAATTTATTCGGTACTGGCATTTCTAATTTGTCTAGAAAAAATATTGCCAAAAAGAAAATTAAACCAAATAAAATAATCTTGATTACAAATTTACTTCTTAATATACCTTTCGTGGTTCTGAATTGTAATCTGCGTTGCATAATTATTAAATTGTATTTAAACTGGCAAATTAAGACAAAATTGTGAAGAATTAAAATTAAAATTTTCAGGATAATAGTGAAAAAAAACCTTGTTTTATTAGGAATGATGGCTGTTGGAAAAACCACTCTGGGTAAGATTGTGGCAAAAATACAAAGACTAAAATTTATCGACATTGATGCAAATATTGAAAAAAAGAATTCAATGTCAATTAATAAAATTTTTAATAAAAAAGGTGAAGAATTTTTTAGAACAGAGGAAGAAAAAGAAGTACTAAATTCCCTAAAAAAAAAAAATTGTGTTATTGCTCTAGGTGGGGGAGCTTTTGTAAACGAAGTAATTAGAGCAAATGTTTTGAAAAATGCTATATCTGTTTGGCTAGACGTTGATATAGATATTTTGAACAAAAGAGTAAGATGGAATCAAAAAAGACCTTTATTAAAAGAAGAAAACAGTAAAAAAATATTAGAAAAATTATATGAAAAAAGGAAAGAATTTTATAAACAGGCTAATTACAAAGTAACGTGTAATAAACTTAATAAACAGGATGTTGTAAAAAAAATAATGACTTTATATGCTAAACAATAAAATTATCATTAAAACTAAAAGTAAATCATACCCAATTTATTTTGGACACGGAGTTTTAAGTATAATAGGTAAGCTAATTAATAAAAAACTGCCCAATACAAAAAAAATTTGTATTGTTAGTGATAAAAAAATACCACAAATCTTGTTAAACCGACTATGTAAATATTTAAAAAAATACAATCTAAAAATCTATAGGTTGTCGGTAAATGAAAAAACAAAAAGTTTTAAAGTTGTCAACAAAATAGTTGAAGATTTATTAGAAGATAATTTTAATAGATCTGACTGTGTAATTGCTTTTGGCGGTGGAATTTTGGGTGACTTGTCAGCCTTTATTTCAAATCTGACAAAAAGAGGAATTAAATTCATTAATATTCCTACAACACTTTTAGCGCAAGTTGATGCTTCGATCGGTGGAAAAACTGGAATTAATTCTAGACAAGGAAAAAATCTTATAGGGACTTTTTATCAGCCCGACTTTGTACTAACTGATATATCAATACTTGATAGCTTGCCTCATAGAGAAATGATTTGCGGATATGGGGAAATACTAAAACATTCATTAATTTTAGATAGAAATTTTTTTTTATGGCTTACTAAAAATGCAAAAAAAATAATACACCATAAAAATAGTAAACTTTTAAAAAAAGCTATTATAAAAAGTTGTAAAATTAAATCTAAAATAGTTAAAAGAGATGAAAAGGAAAAAAATTTAAGAATGATATTAAATTTTGGTCATACTTTTGCACATGGATTCGAGGCGGCAAAAAATTACTCAAAAAAATTAAATCATGGTGAAGCAGTACTAATGGGTATGATGTGCGCTTGTCAGCTATCTTTTCAAAAAAAACTTTTACCATTAAAAGAGTTAATTTTGATAAAAAAACACTATCTCGATTTAAATTTGCCAATAAATTATAAAAAAATTTTTAACAATAGAGAAATAACTAAAATTATTTCTTTTATGAAAAAGGATAAAAAAAACCTTAGTGAAAAAATAAATCTAATTCTTATAAAAAAAATTGGTAAAATATACAAACCAAATAATTTTACCATCGACTCTAATCAACTTAAAAAGTTTTTAATAAAACAAAATATTTAAAAATTCATTTTATTATTATTTCTAAAGCGTGAATCTTGCTTTTGATCTCATCGCTTAAAATCGAAAAAATAATTCTGTGTGCGTCAATTTTTTTCATATTTTTTAGCTTTTTTGATTTTATTATAATTCTAAAATGGAATTTGTTACTATTGAATGATTTATGTTTTTTATGAAGATTTGAGTTATCAATTATCAATAACTGCTCAGTTTTAATCTTATTATTAATTTTTGTTTTTATTTTATCTAATAAAGTGGTCATTTTACTTTTAAAACCCTAAAACATATAATAGTTGCAAACAATGAAAAACATTTGTGAATGGAGTAACTGCAAAGAGGATGGCAAATTTAAAGCCCCAACAGAAAGAGATAATATTAAAAATTTTAAATTGCTTTGCAAGACTCATATAAAACTTTTTAATAAAAGTTGGAATTATTTTGATGGAATGTCTCAATATGAAATTGAAAGTTTTATAAAATCAGATCTTACTTGGCACCGTCCTACCCAAACATTCGGTTCGTCAGATAATTTTTTTAACATACTGTGGAATAATGCTTTAAGTGATAAATTCAAAGTTTTTAAAAATGATAATACAAGACACATTAATAATAGTAGGAAGTTGTGTGAAAAAGACAAAGATGCTTTTAGAATTATGGATTTGAAATTCAATGATGACTGGTCAATAATACAAAAAAAATTCAAAACCCTTGTAAAAAAGTTTCACCCTGATAAACATTCTGGCAGTAAAGAATATGAGGACAAATTAAAAAAAATTACTCTGGCTTATAGTCACCTAAAAATGATAATGATGGAAAAACAGTAACGATGACTAACTTAGCAGAATTGACTCCAGATATTAAGGTTTCGATAAATCAAATTTTTGGAATAAATACTGATATGAAAATAGATGCTTTTTCAAAAAAAAATGAGTTTGTTCCTGAAATTGATAGTAACTACAAGTTTGACAGAGATACAACTTTAGCAATTATTTCCGGTTTTGCTTTTAACAAACGTGTTTTAATTCAAGGATATCACGGAACAGGAAAATCAACTCATATTGAACAGGTCGCCGCAAGATTAAATTGGCCTTGCTTAAGGGTAAACTTAGATAGCCATATAAGTCGTATAGACCTAATAGGTAAAGATGCTATTGTAATTAAAAAAGACAAACAAGTCACCGAGTTCAAAGAGGGTATACTTCCTTGGTCAATTCAAAATCCCGTCGCTTTGGTATTTGATGAATACGACGCTGGACGCCCAGATGTGATGTTCGTTATACAAAGAGTACTTGAAAACGAAGGAAATTTTACATTACTCGACAAGAATAAAGTTTTAAAACAACATCCTTTTTTTAGGTTATTCGCAACAACAAATACAATCGGATTAGGAGATACAACAGGTTTATATCAAGGAACTCAACAAATAAATCAAGGGCAAATGGATAGATGGAATATTGTAACAACTTTAAATTATTTAAAATTCGACAAAGAACTAGAAATCATCCTCGCTAAAACTAATAACTTTAATAACAAAGAAGGAAAAGAAATTGTGTCTAATATGATCAAAGTTGCAGATTTAACCAGAAAAGGATTTGTTAATGGGGACATTTCTACTGTTATGAGTCCACGGACAATTTTGTTTTGGGCTGATAATTCTGAAATATTTAAAGATGTAGGTTACGCTTTTAGAGTAACGTTTCTTAATAAGTGTGATGACCTAGAAAAAAATATAATTGCTGAATATTACCAAAGATGTTTCGGTGAAGATCTGCCTGAATCATCAGTAAATATCAAAATATAAGCTAATGAAATGGATGAAAAAGAACTTTTAAAAGAAAAATTCAAAGTCGCCGTTTCATCTGCAGTTAAAGTTATATCAGAAAAATTCGACATTGAAATCAAATTTGGCAACAACATTAGTTCAAAAAAAGATTCACTGACCTTGCCTGAAGTTGTAAGTCTAAAAAAGCTACAAGATTTCACAAATTTTAGAGCTCTTGCCGATTCCGAAGCTCTGAAACTAAAATATACAGATAATAAGACCTTTAATGAAAATGAACCTAAAGGAACAATAGCAAAAGCTTTATATTCTATCGCTGAAAAAATTAGGTATGAAAAAATAGGATCTGAAAAATTAAAAGGAGTCAAAAATAATATAATTCAATGCTATGAAAACAAATTTAAAGGTAGAAAAATTGACGAAATTAAAACAGAAGCAGATGTACCCATTACAGAAGCTTTTGAACTATATTTAAGAAGTTATTTTTTTAATATAAAACAAAACAACACTACAAAAAAAGTTTTAAGTTATTGGAAAGATTTGTTTGACAAAAAGCTTAAAAAAAACCTTAATGAATTAAATGGCTATGTTGAAAATCAAGCTGAATTTAACCGCATAATAGCTGAATTAATTGATAATCTTGAATTTGAAGATTCAGATTGCAAAGAAAAAGAAGAAGAAAACGAAACTACAGAAGACAATCCTTCATCTGAAGGTACTAATGATGAAAATAACTCAACAGATGAGGAACAAAATCAACAAGCTGATGATAGTTTAAGTGCTATAGACAATGATATAGATTCTCTGATCGAAAATGATAGTTTGAATCAAGATGAAACAGATGAAGCCGAAGGAAATCCAAGCACAATAAAGATAAAACAAAAAAATTTATTGAAAAATAAATACAAAATTTTTACCAACGAGTATGATGAAATTGCGGAAGCAAAAGATTTAGAAAATGAAAATGAAATTACAAGACTTAGGAAAAACCTTGATCAGCAACTCACCAATTTACAAAATATAGTTACCAAGCTAGCCAATAAACTACAAAGACTATTGTTGGCAAAACAAAATAGATCTTGGGAATTTGATTTAGAAGAAGGTATGCTTGATTCATCAAAACTATCAAGAGTGATTATCAATCCTTTGCATGCTCTATCTTATAAAAATGAAAAAGAAACCGAATTTAAAGATACCGTAGTTACACTTTTGATAGACAATTCTGGTTCAATGAGAGGAAGACCTATATCTGTTGCAGCAATTTGTGCCGACATACTATCCAGAACATTGGAAAGGTGTTCTGTCAAAGTAGAAATTTTAGGTTTTACAACCAAAAATTGGAAAGGTGGAAAGAGCAGAGAAAAATGGAACGTGAATAACAAACCTGCAAATCCTGGAAGATTAAACGACCTTAGACATATAATTTATAAATCTGCAGACGAACCCTGGAGGCAATCAAAAAAAAATCTTGGATTAATGCTTAAAGAAGGTTTATTAAAGGAAAATATAGATGGAGAAGCGCTTCTTTGGGCTTTTAAAAGAATTACAAAGAGAAAAGAAGAAAGAAAAATATTAATGATTATTTCAGATGGAGCTCCAGTGGATGATTCCACTCTATCTGTAAATTCCGGAGATTATTTAGAAAAACATCTCAAACAAACTGTTAAATGGATTGAGGACAATTCAAATGTTGAGATTCTTGCGGTTGGTATAGGCCATGACGTAACTAGATACTACAAGAAAGCTATAAAGATTGCTGACGTTCAAGAGCTTGGGGATGTGATGATTAACCAACTTACAAAACTTTTTTCTGAAAAAACAAGAGTTACTGTGCACTAATTTTATTATTAACTTCTGAAATTTCTCGAATATGAGAAAGTAATAATCTAAAAGGAACTAGCGCAATCAGAGTAACAAAAATTTTTACAGATAAATCGCCAAAAGATAAGGTTATCCAGTTCATCTCGGTCCCATAAAAAGAAATTGAAAAGAATAAAAAGGTATCAATGACTGAACCAACCAATGATGATGTCAAGGGTGCAATAAACCATGCTTTTTTTCTTAATCTATCAAAAATATGCACATCTATTAATTGAGCTACTAAAAATGCAGTTCCAGATCCAATTGCAATTCTAATTGATATCATTTCCGAGTAATTTGTCGAAAAATAAAGTGTTAAGAATATCCCTAGTGCAAAACCTAAGTATACAATTTTTTTTGCAATCTTTCTGCCATATCTTCTATTTGATAGATCGGTTATCAAAAATGCTATCGGATAACTAAAAGCACCATATGTTAATAAATTCTCTAAATTAAAATATCTTATAGGAAATTGGACAAGGTAATTAGACAAAGCAACAACCGAAGCCATCAACAATGCCAATAGCAAAAATAGTTGATTTTCAATCTTAATCATCAATGGTTAAGATTCTATCATTATTTTGTTTTTCAATTTTTTTGCTTTTGGAGATAACTTGTATGATTTAACGTTCTTTAAATAAAAATCTATCCCACCTGTGTAATCTACTGATCTTAGTGCCGAATTGCTAACGTTTAGCCTAATGTTTCTCTTAAGTATATCGCTTTTAAAAGTAACGTTTTTTAGATTAGGAAAGAACTTTCTTTTTGATTTATTGTTTGCATGACTTACTTTATGACCTTTTAAGGGGGACTTGCCTGTGAGTTCACATTTTCTTGACATATTCAATTTTCCTATGAAGTGTATAGATGCAGACAATAATACGGTCAAGATAATATATTAAAATATTGACAAGTTTAATATCGAGGAATAGGTATATTTTGATATTTACAAATGGAAGTATATCTGCCCATCGTTGGAGTTCAAATAAATGTATTATTAATACTTTTTGTAAGTTTTGTAATAGGTTTTTTATCTGGATTGTTTGGTGTGGGAGGTGGTTTTTTAATGACCCCATTTTTGATATTTATGGGAATACCTCCAGCTTATGCTATTGCAAACGAAGCCAATAACATTTTAGCCTCATCAAGTTCTGCTACTTTAACTCATTGGTTTAAGAAAACCATGGATCTTAAAATGGGTTGGATGATAATCGGAGGGGGTTTGATTGGAACAGCTTTTGGAATGTTAACTTTTGGATATTTTAAGAACATAAATAAAATAGATATAGTTATCACATTAGCCTATATGTACGTTCTTGCCATCGTGGGAAGTTTTATGCTTAGAGATGGAATTATGGAAATTGATAGAATTAAAAAAAAGGTAATAATTAAAAAAAAACTACATACTCATTACTGGATACATGGATTACCTTATAGAACGAGATTTAAAACATCTAAAGTATATGAAAGCGCTTTGGTTCCAATTATCTTGGGTATAATTGTTGGTTTCATCGCTGCAATCATGGGTGTTGGTGGTGCGTTTTTAATGGTGCCAGCAATGATATATTTAATTGGCATGCCGACAAAATTAGTGCCGGGGACTTCTTTGTTTGTGACAATATTTGTAACGGGATTTGTTGTTGTCTCGCATGCTTTTACTTACAATACAATTGATTTAGTTCTTGTTTTGATATTAATCACAGGTTCTATAGCTGGAGTACATTCAGGGCAAAAAACTGGCCAAAGACTCCAAGGATCAGAATTAAAAACTTTACTCGCTCTACTTATGCTTTCAGTAGGAGTTCTGATGGCATATGACACATTTTTTAGAAATGGAACCCCAAGTATCAGAATTCCAACTGATAAAATTGTTGGGATAAGTGAATTTGGAAACACAATTTTTAATTTATCAATTAATTATCCAGTTGTTTATGGAATTTCATCAATCTTCTTAGCCCTAGTCGCTGGAGTAACGGCATCTTTTATAAGAAGACAAATAAGCAGATGGAGATCTGAACGAGCGAATAAGCCAGCAATGTACTAATGACTACAACGCTGTCTATAGCTTTTGTGGCTGGATTAGTTAGTTTTTTATCACCATGCGTTCTTCCATTAATTCCAGGATACATTTCTTATATTTCAGGAACGTCATTTGACAAAATAAACGATAAAAAAAGAAATTTAGTAGTTATTAAAACTATTTTTTTTACCTTAGGTTTTTCTTTTATTTTTATAGCGTTAGGTTCAACTGCTTCTTTTATCGGAAAATTTTTTTTGTCTAACTCAAATATTTTCAGAATCACTGCTGGAATTATAATAGTATTGTTTTCTATTCAACTAATTGGCATTTTTAATTTTAATTTTATGAACAAAGACATAAGAATTTTTACTAAGCAATATAGCAACAACTTGGCATTTCCATTACTTGTTGGGGCGGCTTTTGGTTTCGGTTGGACACCCTGCATTGGACCTATTCTTGGATCTATTATAACATTAGCTGCATTAGAAGAAAACATTGGCAAAGGCATTTTGTTATTATCATTTTACTCTTTAGGTTTGGCTATACCTTTTGTTATCTCTGGGGTTTTGATTGATAAATTTTTATTATTTTCTAAAAGCTTTAGAAAATATTTATCAAATATAACTAAGGTAGCTGGGGTCATTTTATTATTGACTGGAATAGCTATTTTAACTGGTCAATTGCAAACTCTAGGATTTTTTATACTGGAACTTTTCCCTGCGCTTGAAAATATTGGTTAGTTATATACCTTTACCAATAGCATCTTTTATATTCTTTATTCCTTCATATTTTAAAATTTGTATTAATTCTTTTTTTATATCTTTTGCTGCAGAAGGCCCCCTGTAAACAAAGCCAGTATAGAGTTGCAATAATGATGCTCCAGCAATAATTTTTTCGTAGGCAGATTTTCCTGAGTTAACTCCACCAACACCAATAATGGGAATTTTGCTATCCAGTTCTTTGTAAAACTTCTTAATCATATTGGTTGATATTTGATGTAAAGGATCCCCTGAAAGCCCACCTTCTTCCTTCTTAAATTCACTTGTCAACTTATCTCTATTACCATTTGTAGTATTTGTAAGTATAATTGCAGAAATATTATTTTTTTTTGCAGCATCTGAAATTTCTGGAATGTGACTATTGTTAATATCCGGTGAAATTTTTAGTAATAAAGGAATGTTGGCTGCATTGTCTTTTTTTATTTTATTAAGAGCAACAATAAGATCTATAAGTTTTTCTTGATCATGGAAATCTCTCAAACCTTCTGTATTTGGTGAAGAAATATTTATAGTAATATAATCTGCTATATCAAAAAAATTTTTTAATCCTAAACAAAAATCATTTTTTTGATCTTTAGTTTCTTTGTTTGGTCCAATATTAATTCCTAATATACCTTTCTTCCTATCTGACTTAATTCTAGCTTTTATTATTTCCATCCCATCATTATTAAATCCTAACCTATTGATTAAAGCGTGATCACCTTCAAGTCTAAATATTCTTGGTTTTGGATTGCCAAATTGCTTTGATGGGGTAACCGTTCCAATTTCCACAAATCCAAATCCTAGTTTTAATAGTGAATTATATGCCTCTGCACTTTTGTCAAAGCCTGCTGCAAGGCCGATGGGATTGGGAAAATTTTTTCCTAGTAATTGAATATTTAACATTTGCTCATCTTCAACCTCAAACATTTTGCTAGGAAAAGGGTTAAACCTAAGTGACTTAATAGCTAAATCATGAGCGGTTTCTGGATCTAGGTTAAATAAAAAAGGCCTTAAGACAGAAAACATTATTTAATATATTTATTAATCAGTTCTATACTTTCTTTTATACCAAAAAAACTTATAAAAAATCCCATTCTTGGACCATCCTGATCTCCAAAAATTATTTCGTAAATTGCTTTAAACCATTCTCTTAAATTCTCTTTATATCCATTATCTTTGCCTACTGAATAAACTATTGTTTGTATAGCCTCAGGATCCATTTGATCTTTACAATCTCTTAATCTTTTAATTAAGTCTTGAAGTGCTTTTTTTTCCTTTTCATTAGGTTTTCTATATTTTTTGTTTGGCTTAACTATGTCTGTAAAATATTTTAAAGCATATTCAACTAAACGGTCTAAAATTGGATGATCCAAAACTTTAATATCTTTTTTATATTTTATTATAAATTTCCATAAGACATCTTTATCTGTTGCATTACTTGTTCCAACTAAATTTAATAAAACTGAAAATGGCATAATTGATTTTTCTTTTGGAGGATTTCCATTATGAACATGCCAAACTGGATTAAGCAGTCTATGTTTTGCGTCTTGCTCACTAAATTTATCAATACAGATTAAATATTCGTCAACAGCTTTGGGAACGACATTCGCGTATAATTTTTTTGCTCTTTTGGGGTTTTGGTACATATATAAAGATAAACTTTCAGGCGAAGCATATTTTAACCACTGTTCAATAGTTATTCCATTTCCTTTAGACTTAGAAATTTTTTCACCTTTTTCGTCCAAAAACATTTCGTATGCAAATCCATTTGGACTTTTTTTTCCAAGCATTTTGCAAATTTTACTAGAAAGAACTGCGCTCTCAATCAAATCTTTTCCATACATTTCGTAATCAATATCAAAAGCATACCATCTCATTGCCCAATCTACTTTCCATTGCAATTTACATTTTCCATTTATAACCTCTGTCTCTACTTTTTTATCACCATTTTGATAAATAATTTTTCCTTCCTTTTTTTTAATTTCAATAATAGGAACTTCTAAGACTTTTCCAGTTTCTGGGCATATTGGCAAAAAAGGACTATAAGTTTTTTGTCTTTCCTTGCCTAACGTGGGAAGAACAATCTCTTTAATATCTTCATATTTTTCTAAAACTAAAAGTAACGCAGTATTAAATAATCCTTTTTTATATGTTTCTGTTGAACTTTTAAAAGTATAATTAAATTTAAATTTATCTAAAAATTTTTTTAACATCTCGTTATTGTGTTCACCGAAACTTTTATACTTGTTAAAGGGGTCGGGAACACTGGTAAGTGGTTTGTGTAAATTTTTTTCTAAAATTTCCTTGTTCGGAATATTGTCTGGTATCTTTCTCAGCCCATCCATATCGTCAGAAAATGTTATAATTTCTGTTGGAACGTCAATTAGTTGCTTGATGGCATTTACCATCATTGTAGTTCTTGCCACTTCTGCAAAGGTTCCAATGTGAGGTAAGCCACTTGGGCCATAGCCTGTTTGTAAAGTAATTTTTCCTTTTTTTTCGTAGATCTTTTGTCTTTCTTTAACCAGCTTTCTTGCCTCAACAAATGGCCAAGAGCTTGTGGCTTGAATTATTGAATTATCAATCACGATATAAAAGATTTATTAAATTTTTTAAGCAAAATACAGGAATAATAAGGTCTTATTATGTTGAATTTTAAATATTATTGAATAACCTCCCACTTCAAAAATGAATAATAACAAAACCGTTTTTTTTGCAATTGGCATACTGCTAATCATATTAGGCTTATTTATGCTTATACCGTTTTTTGTCCAGTGGATATATGGTGAAAATAGTGAGACTTTTTTATCATCTGCCTCGGTAACAGTATTCATAGGAATACTTCTCGTACTTACCAATCAAGAAAAAAATAAAAAATTGAATCTGCAACAAGCTTTTCTTCTCACAACTTTATCTTGGCTAGGTATTGCCATTTTTGGCAGTTTGCCATTTTTATTATCTAATCTTAACTTGTCATTTGTTGACGCTTTTTTTGAAAGTATGTCTGGAATAACGACAACTGGTTCAACTATTATAGTCAATTTAGATAACTCTCCAAGAGACATTCTAATGTGGAGAGCGATTATGCAATGGCTTGGTGGTATTGGAGTCATCGTTATGGCAATTACGGTACTTCCTTTGTTAAATATTGGTGGTATGCAATTATTTAGAATGGAAAGTTCTGATACTACTGAAAAAATTTTGCCAAAGACTCGTGAAGTAACCTTAATAATTTCATCAATTTATCTTGTATTAACCTTCGCTTGTGGAATTGCTTATTGGTTATTCGGAATGAATATTTTTGATAGCATCGCTCACTCCATGACAACAATTGCAACTGGAGGATTTTCTACCCACAGTAGCTCATTTGGTTATTTTCAAAATCCAAAAATTGAAATTGTTGCAATAATTTTCATTATATTAGGAAGTCTGCCTTTCATCGCCTATTTAAAATTTATAAAAGGTGACAAAAAAATATTTTTTAAAGATGTTCAGATCAAAGGGTTGATTTATATTTTGATTATTTCTGTTTTATTAATGTTCTTGTATTTGTTGATTGGCAACAATGAATATAGTTTTATAGAAAATTTAAGAATATCAGCTTTTAATATTGTCTCAATTTTGTCAGGAACGGGTTACGTAACATCAGATTTTAGTTTGTGGGGTAAATTCCCGTTGATTTTTTTCCTCTTTTTAATGTTTGTTGGGGGATGCGCTGGATCAACAACTTGTGGAATTAAAATATTTAGATTTCAAATGCTTGGTCTTTTTATATCAAATCAAATTAAAAAACTGGTTTATCCACACGGAGTATTTTCCATGAAGTATAACAATGAAAAAATTAGTAATTCTTTTATATATTCAATAATAGCATTTGTTTTTCTTTATTTGTTAATCTTTTTTATTTTAACGGTATTATTATCCTTAAATGGTTTAGATTTTATTACAGCTCTATCTGGCTCTGCTTCGGCCATATCAAATGTTGGCCCGGGTTTGGGAGAGATTATTGGTCCTAATGGAAATTATAGTGATTTACCTAATTTTTCTAAATTGAGTTTGTCTTTGGGTATGTTGCTTGGTAGATTAGAGTTGTTTGCGGTTTTAGTTTTATTTTTTCCTTCATTTTGGAAAAATTAGATTTTTTTTAGTGTTTTATGAAAATAGTTAAAAAACAAACATTATCAGAAACATTTTCTATTTATTTAGATAGAAGAATGGTTCGGATTCTTTTGCTTGGAATTATAAGTGGTTTTCCTTGGGTGCTTATTGGAAGTAGTTTAAGCCTTTGGCTTAAAGAAGATGGTCTTAGTCGTAGTACAATTGGTTGGGCTGGACTGATATTTGGTGTTTATGCTATTAATTATTTGTGGGCGCCAATAATTGACAGAATACGTATTCCATGGTTAACCAATAAAATTGGTCATCGTCGTGGTTGGATTGTAACCATGCAATTTTTCATCCTAATTAGTTTAGTTTGTTGGAGTACAATTGATCCAAGTGCAAATCTCTGGGCAGTAATTGCAATCGGTTTGGTTATTGCTATTGCTTCTGCCACTCAAGACATAACTGTGGATGCATTAAGAATTGAACAAATTGGAGAAAATGAAGGAACATCTATGCAGGCAGGTGCGGCTATGGCAGTCGTTGGATGGTGGACCGGGTACAAATTAGGTGGAGTTGTTGCGCTAAATGCCGCGGAATATTTTCAAAATGCCGGAATTGAAAATTATTGGCAAACTACTTTTTTGATTCTTGGAATAATCGTGATTGCTTGCAACATCGGTTTGATGTTTGTGCATGAACCTCAGCCTACTGAAAGGCAAGTGGCACAGAGACAAACTGATCAAATGATAGAAAAAAAGCTAGGAACTTCCAACTTCATAACAAAAATGATTGCTTGGATTAGCGGAACAATTGCTGGTCCCGTAATAAGCTTTTTCAAACGTAATGGTTTTGCCATCGCTTTAGGTATTCTTGGATTTGTTTTTCTATTTAAAATAGGTGAAGCTTTTCTTGGACGTATGTCCATTGTCTTTTACAAAGAGATAGGATTTTCTAAAGGTGATATTGCTCTTTATTCTAAAGGTATAGGTTGGATTACCACAGTCGTATTTACACTTATTGGAGGTCTGTTTGCAATACGTTCTGGAGTAATAAAAGCTATGTTTGTCTCAGGAATATTGATGGCAGCTACAAATCTTTTGTTTGCTGCCCTTGCCTGGTCAGGAAAATCCGAATTACTTTTTGCGTTTGCGGTATTATTGGATGATATTGCCGCAGCATTTGCAACGGTCGCTTTTGTTGCTTTCATTTCACTTTTAGTAGATAGAACTTACACAGCAACTCAATATGCTTTGCTCGCTTCAATAGGAACTCTTGGCCGAACAACATTAGCAGCTTCTTCAGGAGAATTGGTTGATTGGTTAAATGGTGATTGGGGTACATTTTTTGTAATAACTACACTAATGGTAATACCTTCTTTGGTTTGTCTGTGGTTTATTAGAAATAAACTTAAATTGCAGTGAGAAGTTACGCCTCTGTTATAAACGTCCATAAAAAGAATAACGTTAGATCAAGAGTTGTTACACAGCTCTTATATGGTGATACTTTTAAAAAATTAAAAAAGGTTAAAAAGTGGATAAAAATTAAAAATGATAAAGATAATTACAAAGGATATATAAAAAATAAAACATTCCTACATAATCAAAAGAATACACATAAAGTTTGTTGTGTGTCTGCAACACTCTACTCAAAACCGAACATTAAATACAAAATTAAAAAAAAACTTAGTTTTGAATCAAAAATAAAAGTTTTAGAAAAAAAAAATAAATTCTATAAATTTGATCATTTTTGGATCAAAAAAAATGATTTGGAAAAGATAAATTCGATAAGAAAAGATCCTTTTCGTAATATAAAAAAATTCGTTAATACAAAGTATAAATGGGGAGGCAAGCATTTTGGTGGAGTAGATTGTTCGGGGCTAATTCAACTATTTCTTAACTATAATAATAAATTCTGCCCAAGAGATACCAAAGATCAAATTAAATACTTTAAAAAAAAAATTAAACTAAACAATATGAGAAAAAATGACTTAATTTTTTGGAAAGGGCATGTGGCTGTAGTTATTTCAAAGAGCAAGTTAATCCACGCCTATGGACCACTAAAAAAAGTTGTTGTTATGTCTATTAAAAAAACAATTGATAGAATTTATAAAACGGCAAATCTAAAAATAATTGGAATTAGAAGAGTTGGCTAACATAATCAAAAATGATAGACTTCAGTATTTGGAATAAGTTACAAATTAAATTTATAAGAAAAAGAAAGGAAGTAGCAACACATGATTTGGGCAGTTCTAGCGGTGGCCATCTTAGCGCTCTGGTGGACGCAACATTAACCGTTTTAACCACACAAAACGGTATAATCAGAAACCGGATATCTTTTAAGCAGTGAAATTATACGACCGGTGTTACCTAACAAAATGTTCGTCATGTTAACACCGACCGCAAGTTTATTTATATAAAAAAACTGCTTACTGTGTTGTTGACCAGTACAAGTACCCAACAACAACAGCTGCTATTACCCATTCCATAAATTGCTCCTTTAATTAAGTTTATCTAACAAATGGTAATTAAATTATATACAAAAAAAACTCGTATTTAAATTATTTAATAATTAAAACAGTGATGGAAGCGCAAAAATCAAAGACTCAAAAATGCATAAACAGCATGCAACCGCCTCCCGCTTACATCATATTGAATGTGTAGACGGGAGGGGTTAATTTTTTATCAGTCGATTTATCAACTACTGTTGATTTAACCAATAAAGTGCTAAGAATAATCCTGCTAAAACTAACATTTTTTCTCTCCCTTTCGTTTATGTTCTTTATTAACTTTTTGATCTAAGTTTTTTTTAAATCTCAATCGAGATGTACATTAAATTATGCCACATAAAAATCAACCATTTGTTTAATAGTTCAAACAAATCTTTAATCTATTAACTATCACTTAACCTTGAATTTTTATTTAACGATCCTGAAAAAGAACACATACTCCTTAATGTGTGTAATATCCAAATTTCAAAATAAAAACACAAGACGCCGTGCCAACCCTCATCTCACGCTTCAACTTCAAAGCGTGCAACGAGGGTTATGCTGGATAACTCCACTTAACCCAATAATGATTTATTGATTTTGGAAGTACCACACTAAGGCAACCAATACTGCTAATTCTACCCACATGATATTTTTCCTTTCAGATTAATTAATCGAATACTAATTATTTATAAGACACATAAATAATTTTTATATTAAAATCAACATATAGTTTATATGTTAAGAAGATAAGTTTGGCTATATTTGCAGTAGAACATAGCTAAAATCATAGGGTTTTGATATAAATTAAAGAGGAAAATATTTTCTTAACCAGGTTCTAGAGATCCTGTAGGGTCATTACAAACAATTATGTGTAGTGTGGGTTCATGATAAAAAAAATTTTATTTATATTTTTTTTGAGTTCAATGTTTTGTGACATAGGTTTTGCCGAATCCTATTATTTTAAAGAATGTCAACTAAGTGAAAATGTATATGGGGATTATTTAATAGATTTTGAAAAAAATGAAATAAAAGCAAACTTAAAAACAACGGGTGGAACCTCTAAAGAATTGACGGATGAGATAGAATTAATTACAAAAAATCAAGTCGTTAGCAAAAAAACACAAAGTAAAAAAAACAAAGATTTTTACCTACAATATCAATTAAAAGCTGATTCTAAAACAATAATCAGACAGTATTATAAAAAAGAAAGTGGAATGGATCTTCTTAGACCTTTTGGCCAAAAAAAAGAAAATTATTGTGCAAACGTAAAAGCTGATTGGAACAAGAATAAAGTTGAAAAAAAGGAAGTTAACGAAGATCAAGAAAAAATAATTAAAGAACAAGATCAGATATCAAAGAAGCAAAGTTCAATTCCCAAGTGTCAAGGAAATGATCGCGGTCAATGGTCAAATTGTAAAGGCATATATAAAAATAAAATTGGACACTTGTTTATTGGACAATTTAAAGATGGAAAAATTCTAGAAGGAAATGCCACTTATGCTGGTGGGTCAAAATATGTAGGTCGGTTTAAGGATTATAAACCTCATGGAAAAGGAATTTTTACTTATTCTGATGGATCAAATTATCATGGAGAATTTAAAGAAGGAAAAAATCATGGAAGTGGAGTTAAAACTTGGAAAGATGGCAAAAAATATTCTGGACAGTTTAAAGATGATAAACTTTATGGAGAAGGAACTCTTACATATCCTGATGGTTCAAAATATGTAGGTCAGTTTAAGGATGGTAAACGACATGGACAGGGGACTTTGACATATTCTGATGGACAAGCATTTAGAGGTCAGTTTGTAAATGGGTTTGAACATGGAACAGGAACCTGTACAAATAAAAACGGAACGAAAACTGAATGTAAAGTATTAGAAAAACTTAACACTAAAGATTCTGCAGGTAAGAATAGACGCAAAATTTCTATTGAAGCAAGAAAATGGGTTGTGCTTGCCGAATATGAATTATCAAAAGGCAAAGCAGGAGAAGTTGTGATAAAACTGGAAAATTCGTTCAAAAGAAAGGCTTCTGTACTTTGCTCTTCTTATGGAAATTTTGAAATATTGGAGAAGAAAATAGAAATTTTGGAGATTGATGAAATCCCAGCATTTGGCATCGAACCTAAAGCTAAACTCGGAATTTCCGGCACTGTTGAGTGCAGATAGACAAATTCACACACAGGAGCGTACTACTCAAAAAATTAGCTCAATCACCAAATCAAGTCTAATTCTTAACAGACTATTTAAATATATTTTTTATGAAACTTTCTAAATTACTGTGCCAGTTGCAATAAAAAATACTAATAAAATTACAATACCCGTCCTAAACCCATCTCTTTTTTCAACTTACTAATAGTACTTTAAACAACCACAACTCCTCCCGTATACTCATTATTCAGTGAGCATAACGGTAGGAGTTAAATCTAATAATTTTGTAAT
>Ga0208894_1000457_pt1 | contig 30761 bp, 33 predicted proteins | sample ETNtaG_12_FD_185752 | JGI IMG/M metagenome (GOLD analysis project Ga0208894, IMG submission 185752) | Marine microbial and viral communities from oxygen minimum zone, Eastern Pacific Ocean - ETNP201306SV49 (SPAdes) (version 2) | ecosystem: Environmental > Aquatic > Marine > Oceanic ...
TATTGGGAAATATAATGTTTTGATTATTAAGGGGCGTTCTGTTGCCCGGTGCCCCAAACCGCGCTTTCTTAAATAAATTTAAGCAGCGAGAGCAAATTTATCATTTGCAATTATAATTTAGCCCGATAACGACGGAACAATCCCGAACGAAAGAACAACCTTTAGACACTCGTCGATTCTATTTCACCCCCGCAAGTTGAAAATGGTGGAGGTGGTGGGTACTGCCCCCACGTCCGCAATGTTTATTACGAAATTCGTTTATCGCTATAGTTGGAAATCCAACATCAATAATATAAAACTTTATTATAAAGATTCAATTTATTTATTAAAAATGACGCTTACTGAACAGCAAAAAAAAGAAATAATTGAACAACAGAATCAAAAAAACACTACAAAAAGAGTTATAGCTCCGGAATTAGAGAAAATTCTTTATGAAGCGATTCCTGTACTCGATCATGGTTTTATAAGGGTAGTCGATTATATGGGAGATGACAGTTCAGTTGTGCAGGCGGCTAGAGTATCTTACGGAAAAGGTACCAAAAAAGTTTCAACGGATAGCGGTCTAATAAAATATTTAATGAGACATAGACACAGTACGCCTTTTGAAATGTGTGAAATAAAATATCATGTAAAATTACCGATCTTTGTAGCAAGACAATGGATCAGACATAGAACAGCAAATGTTAATGAATATTCAGCCAGATATTCTATTTTAGATAAAGAATTTTATTTACCATCGAAAGAAAATTTGGCTGCTCAATCTACAGTTAATAGACAAGGACGAGGAGATATAATTAACGGAAGGCAGGCTGATAACATTTTAAATATTTTAAAAAAGGATGCGGAGCAAACATATTCAAATTATGAATTGATGTTAAATGAAAAATATGACGGAACTAAAATTAGTGAAAGCAATAAAGGCTTGGCAAGAGAATTAGCTAGGATGAATTTGACTTTAAGCACTTATACTCAGTGGTATTGGAAAACAGATTTATTAAATCTATTAAATTTTTTATCTTTGCGCGCGGATAGTCATGCCCAATATGAAATAAGAGCATATGCTGATGTTATGATTGATTCTTTGAAAAGATGGGCCCCCATAACATTTGATGCATTTATGGATTATAGAGTAGGTGGCATGGAACTATCTGCTAAAGCAAAAATTGTTATTCAAAAAATGTTAAAAGGAAAAGATTGCAACCTTGAAAGTTCAAATCTATCTAAAAGAGAATGGAATGAATTAATGGAATCCTTTGGTTTTAAAGAAAAGATTCTTTAATTTTCTTTGCCATTTCTCTAAAAATTTTTGAAATTTTATGATTAGGATTTTTTTCAAAAAGAGGTTTTCCAGCGTCTGACGCAACTCTTAAATCAATATCAATTGGTATTTTTCCAAGAAAATTTTTTTTATAATCACTAGCGACTTTTTCTACACCGTTTTTGCCAAAAATATTATATTTTTTCCCCTCATCACTTTCAAAGAAACTCATGTTGTCAACTAGTCCAATAATTGGCACTTTTAATTTGTCAAACATATTGATTCCTCGTTTTACATCAAGTAGGGCAACTTCCTGTGGCGTTGAAATAATTACAACACCATCAAGCTTGATCTCTTGAGAAAAGGTAAGTTGTGTGTCACCAGTACCAGGAGGCATATCTACAACTAAAAAATTTAAATCATTCCATAAAACTTTTTGAGCAAATGTCTTAATTGTGCTTGTTACCATTGGACCTCTCCAAATCATTGGCGTTTCTTCATCCACCAAAAAACCAATGGACATACATTGAATTCCATATTGGTCTATTGGGATTAAACTTTTACCATCATCACTTTTTGGCTTTTCATTTATTGAGAACATTTTTGGAAGCGAGGGTCCATATATGTCAGCATCGAGAATTCCCACTTTAAGATTAAGGGATTTTAAAGCTAGAGCAAGGTTTGTAGCAAAAGTTGATTTACCAACACCCCCTTTAGCACTGGATATCGCTATTGTGAATTTTGTGCCCTGTATGGGGTTTTTTATAAAGCTTTTTGGTTTAGTTCGTTCCTTTAAAGTATCGCTTAAACCAGCAGTCTTTTCACCCATGTTCCATCTTAACTTGTTTTTGTTAAGAAAGTCACTATATAGAGTGTCATGGCAAACGGTGACGATTTTAAAGGTGGTGGAAGTCCCTGGGGAGCTCCTCCAAGCGGCAGAAATGGTTCTGGCAGAGGAGGCCAAAAACCTCCTAACATTGACGAAGTTATAAAAAAAATTCAAAATTTAATTAGTAAATTAATTCCAGGCGGCAAGGCTGGTGGCAGCAAACCAATAATTTTAGGTCTTGTTGTGTTAATTGCTATATGGGCTTTTAGCGGATTGTACAGAGTGTTACCAGACGAACAAGGAGTTGTTTTAAGATTTGGAAAATTTGCATCAACAACTCAACCAGGTTTAAATTATCATATTCCTTATCCAATAGAGACTGTTCTTACTCCAAAAGTTACAAAGGTAAATAGAATTGATATAGGTTTTAGAGCGGCAAGTGATACAGGAAGAACCGCTGGCGTTGACGACGTTTCCGAAGAGAGTTTAATGCTCACAGGTGATGAAAATATTGTAAATATTGATTTTTCAGTTTTTTGGGTTATCAAAGATGCTGGAAAATTTCTTTTTAAAATACAAAGTCCTGTAGAAACGGTTAAAGCTGCAGCCGAAACGGCTATGAGAGAAGTAGTAGCAAAAAGCAGACTTCAGCCAATATTAACTGAAGGTAGGTCCAAAATTGAAAATGAAACACAAGACATTATTCAGAGCCTTTTGGATGAATATGAGTCTGGAATACAGATCACACAGGTGCAAACACAAAAAGCCGATCCACCAGATCAAGTAATTGATGCCTTTAGAGATGTTCAGGCTGCAAGAGCCGATATGGAACGTTCAAAAAATGAAGCCGAAGCTTATCAAAATGATGTCATACCAAGAGCACGGGGAGATGCAGCAAAAATTTTACAAGAAGCTGAAGCTTACAAAAAGAAAGTTGTTGCATTAGCCGAAGGAGAAGCAAGTCGGTTTTTAGCAATATATAATGAATACAAAAATGCCAAACAAGTCACTCAGGAAAGAATGTATCTTGAAACCATGGAAAAAGTTTTAGCAGATATAGATAAAGTTATTATAGACAGAAAAGCTGGAGGGGTAGTTCCTTACTTACCTTTACCAGAATTAACGAAGAAATCAAAAAGGACAGAAACAGAATGAAATTAAATAAATTTATAATTCCCGCAATAATTGCAATTGGCTTTTTAATTTATTTGTCTCTTTTTACTGTGAAAGAAATCAATCAAGCCATAGTGTTACAATTTGGTGATCCGAAAAGAGTAATCGCTCAACCTGGTCTTAAGGTAAAAATTCCTTTTATTCAAAATGTTGTGTTTTTAGATCGAAGAATTTTAAGTTTAGATCCTCACCCAGAAGAAGTAATTGCATCTGATCAAAAAAGATTAATCGTTGATGCGTATGCACGATTTAAAATTGTTGATGCTTTAAAGTTTTATATTTCAGTGGGTGATGAAAGAGTAGCACGATCAAGATTGGCTACCATTATTAACTCAAGACTAAGAAGTGTTTTGGGTAAACAAAGTCTTGCAACTTTGTTATCTGAAGACAGAACGAAGCAAATGGCAATCATTCAAGAAGGCGTCAATGCTGAAGCGGCGAAATTTGGTATCGAAATTATTGATGTAAGAATTAAAAGAGCTGACCTTCCACAGGCCAATAGCGAAGCTATATATAAAAGAATGCAAACGGAAAGGGAGAGAGAAGCAAAAGAATTTAGAGCAAAAGGAGCTGAGATGGCAGTTACTATTACTTCAACAGCAGATAAAAAGGTAACTGTTATATTAGCAAATGCAGAAAAACAATCTGAGATTATGAAGGGTGAAGGCGATGGTATAAGAAATAAAATATTTGCGGATGCCTTTGGTAAAGATCCACAGTTTTTTTCTTTTTATAGAGCTATGCAAGCTTATGAAAAAGCTCTAGTTGGGGGAGAAACATCATTGATACTTTCACCGGATAGCGATTTCTTTAAATTTTTTGGTAATACAGGAGTCATTAACAAACAATAAAATCTTTTAATGAAAGAACTCATCATTGCGATAGGTCTTTTGTTGTTTATCGAGGGCATGCTCTATGCCTTATTTCCATCAAAGATGAAAAATATGTTAAAAATTGTTGAAAAATTGCCAATCAATCAATTAAGGATAAGCGGGTTATTGTTTGCTCTAATTGGTTTTGTAATAGTTTGGTATACCAAAAGTTAAAAATATATGAATATTTATAAGAAGATTTTTCATTATTGTTTGATACTTATTGTGATGAGCGTACCTAGCTCATTTGTTTGTGCAAAAAATGCACCGGATTCCTTTGCTGATTTAGCAGAAAAACTTATGCCTTCAGTTGTAAATATAGCAAGCACACAAACAATTAAAACAACTTCTAATCCATTTCCCTTTCAATTTCCTCCAGGATCTCCATTTGAAGATATGTTCAAGGAATTTAATCAACCTCGAGAAAGAAAATCTACTGGTCTTGGATCTGGCTTTATTATTGATAGTAAAGGGATAGTAGTAACAAATAATCATGTTATTCAAGGAGCGGAAGATATTATTGTTAGCGTTAATGGATCTAAAGAATATGAAGCTAAAGTAATTGGTAAAGATCCCTATATGGATTTAGCTGTTTTGCAAATTGAATCAGATGAAAAATTTAAACCAGTAAGTTTTGGAGATTCAGATAAAGCAAGAATAGGAGATTGGGTTGTGGCCATTGGAAACCCTTTCGGATTTGGAGGGACAGTTACTTCTGGAATAATTTCGTCAAGAAATAGAGACATAGGTCTAACCAGATATGACGATTTTATTCAAACGGACGCTTCTATCAACCAGGGTAACTCAGGAGGACCTCTTTTTAATCTAGATGGAGAAGTTATTGGAATCAACACCGCAATTATTGCACCTGGTAGATCTGGTTCCATTGGTATCGGATTTGCTATACCTTCAAATCCAGCATCTCATGTTATTGAACAGCTTATAGAATTTGGAGAAACGAAAAGAGGATGGTTGGGTGTGAGAATCCAGATGGTCACCAAAGAAATTGCTGATGTAGAAAAACTGGAAGAAGTAGCAGGAGCTTTGGTAGCAAGCGTATCGGAAGGAAGCCCTGCAGGCAAGGCAGGAGTAAAAGCTGGTGATATTATTTTGAGATTTGATGGAAAAAAGGTAGACACTATGCGTAGATTACCTAAGCTGGTGGCTCAAACTCAAGTAGGCAAAAGAGTTAAAGTTGAAATTTGGAGAAATCAAAAATTGATTTCAAAAACAGTTTTATTAGGTAGACTTGAATCTTCTAAAGAATTTAAAGCCGAAAATAAAATTGAATCTGGCGACGAAATAATTATCGAAACACTAAAAATTTCCGTTAGAGATTTAAATAAAAATGATATTTCTGAACGTGATTTACCAAAAAATTCTACTGGTATAGTAGTTACAAAAATTTCTGAAAACAGTCCTTTGATGTTTTTGTCTGTTAATGATGTTATTGTTGAATTACAAAAGAAAAAAATCACAAGTTCAAATCAATTTTCTAAACTAGTCAATGACATTGTCAATGAAGGTCAAAAAACTTTAATGTTTGCAATTTATGATTCAGACAATCAAAGAACCTATCTAACTGTAAAATTAAAATAAATTTTTACATTTATAATCTCAATGGTTTGTAAGAAAAAAATAATTTTATTAGCTGGACCTACCGCTTCTGGAAAATCAAAATTAGCTGTTCACTTAGCAAAAAATTTAAACGTAGATATTATAAATGCAGATAGCATGCAGGTTTATAAGGAGATTTCAGTTTTATCTTCAAGACCAACTTCAAATGATCTAAATATTGCAAAACATCATTTGTATGGATTTAATTCAGTTAGAGAAGCATTTTCAACGGGTTGTTGGCTCAAAATGACAACTAATAAAATTAATCAATTGTGGAGCAAGAATAGAACCGCAATTATAGTTGGAGGAACAGGCCTGTATTTTAAAGCCCTAACAGATGGTTTAGTAAAAATTCCGAATATTCCAATTAATTTGAGAAAAAAAATCAGAGAGCTACATAAAAAAATTGGACAAAAAAATTTTTTTGCTAAATTAACAAAGCTAGATCCTTTAGTTAAACAGTTTCTTTCACCATCAGATAGTCACAGATCGATGAGAGCTTATGAGGTAAAAAAATTTACAAATAAATCTCTCTTTCTTTTCGCAAATGAAACAAAATCAAAATTCGAAAAAAAAAATTTTAAAAAACTATTTATTAATATTCCAAGAGTTCTGTCACATAAAAAAGTTGACGAAAGAGTGGAAAAAATGTTTAAAGAAGGTGCGATCGAAGAAGTAAAAAAATTTTTAGAAATGGAAGTAAATAAAGAATTATCCGCAAACAAGATAATAGGAATTAAAGAAATTAAAGATTATATTGAGGGGAGAGCAACTTTAGGAAAAACTAAAGAGTTAATCAAATTAAAAACAAGACAATATATCAAAAGGCAATTTACATGGGCCAGAGGACATATGAGATCTTGGAATATGATTTATTCTCCTAATTTTAACGATTTATTTAAACAGGCCCTTGAAAAAATATCCTAAAACTTGACCAGCGATCTAACTCAGTTAGATTAGAGTTTATGTCAAATTTAATGACAGGTGCAGCAATGGTTTTTCGGACCCTAGAAGACCAGGGTGTGAAACATATTTTTGGTTATCCCGGTGGCGCAGTATTGCCGATTTATGATGAATTAAAAAATCACAAAAAAATAAAACATATTTTAGTTCGGCACGAACAGGGAGCTGGACATGCCGCGGAAGGATACGCTCGATCTTCGGGTAAACCTGGAGTGCTACTTGTAACTTCTGGACCCGGTGCAACTAATACGGTGACTGCTTTAACTGATGCTTACATGGATTCTGTTCCTATAGTTTGCATTACAGGACAAGTGCCAACACATCTTATTGGCACTGATGCTTTTCAAGAATGTGATACGACTGGTATAACAAGACCATGCACCAAACATAATTGGTTAGTTAAAAATATTAAGGAGTTATCGTTAATTTTGCATAAAGCATTTGATGTTGCAACGACAGGAAGACCTGGACCTGTATTAGTTGACATACCCAAAGATATTCAATTTCAAAAAGGAAAATATGTAAGGCCAAAAAAAATAATAAATAAAAGCACCAAGGATAATATTGAGATTAATGGGAAAGATGATGATATCAAAGCTGTGGCAACACTAATTAAAAAATCTTTCAAACCTATTTTATACACAGGAGGAGGAGTCATTAACTCTGGACCTGCAGCAACATGTTTACTTAGAGAGTTAGTTTCATTAACAGGTTTTCCAATTACCTCTACACTTCAAGGATTGGGTGCATTTCCTGGTAATGATCCGAAATTCCTGGGAATGTTAGGAATGCATGGTACTTACGAAGCAAATAATGCAATGCATGATTGTGATTTAATGATAAATATTGGTGCACGTTTTGATGACAGAATAACAGGAAAGATCGATGACTTTTCTCCCAGATCAAAAAAGGTGCACATAGATATTGACCCATCTTCGATTAATAAAAATGTTGCTGTTGATCTTGCGGTAATTGGAGATGTTAAAATTGTGTTAGGAAAACTGGTTTCGCTTCTTAAACAAAATGGTTTAGATCTTGCAAATTCTAACAGGCAAAAGATAGCCACCTGGTGGAATGAAATTGAAAATTGGAGAAAAAAAAATTCTCTTAGTTTTATAAATAGCAACAAAATAATTAAACCACAATTTGCAGTTCAAAGGCTTTATGAGTTAACTAAAGCTCAAGATACTTTTATAACAACTGAAGTTGGTCAACATCAAATGTGGGCAGCTCAACACTATAAATTTGATAAACCTAATAGGTGGATGACTTCTGGTGGTTTGGGAACCATGGGTTATGGTTTACCGGCTGCCATAGGTGTTCAAGTAGCAAATCCAGAAAAATTGGTTATAGATATTGCTGGAGAAGCTTCTGTTTTGATGACAATGCAGGAAATGTCAACCGCCGTTCAGTATGAATTACCAATAAAAATATTTATTTTGAATAATCATTATATGGGAATGGTTAGACAATGGCAGGAATTGTTACATGAAAAAAATTATTCCGAAAGTTATATTACTGCTTTGCCTGATTTTGTAAAATTGGCAGAAGCATATGGTTGTGTTGGTATTAGAGCAAACAAGCCGGAAGAACTAGATAGAAAAATTGAACAAATGCTTTCGATTAATGGACCGGTAATTTTTGATTGTGTGGTCGATAAGGCAGAAAATTGTTATCCAATGATACTTTCGGGCAAACCTCATAATCAGATGTTATTAGGCAAAGAAGAAGATGAAATTTCTAACGAAGGAAAAACACAGGTTTAGTTATGGTGAAATCTGCATATAGTTTTGCTACAAAAAAGGAAAAAATAGAAAAACATATTTTTGTTGTCTGGGTAGACAACGAAGCTGGAGTTCTTGCACGAGTAGTAGGATTATTTTCTGGAAGAGGTTATAATATTGATTCACTTGCAGTTGCAGAGGTTGATAGAAGTAATAATATATCACGCATAACCATTAGTACATCAGGAACACCAAGAGTTTTGCAGCAGATAAAGCTACAATTGGGAAAACTTGTTCCTGTTCACAAGGTTGCTGATTTTCCGCGAAATAGAAAAACACTATTGCGGGAAATGGCATTATTAAAAGTTGTTTCCTCAAGATCACATTTAGAAAAAGCTAAGAAGTTGTGCAAGAAATATAAGTATGCTATCATAGATAGAACAGAAAAATCTTACGTATTTGAAGTTTCTGCATTGAAGAATGAGATTGACAATCTAATAAAGAAATTACAACCTCTTGGTTTGGCTAGCGCATCTAGAACGGGTGTAGTTGCCATGACTAAGGGATCGGAAATTTACAAATAATATTAGAGGAAACATATATGAAGATGTTATACGAAAAAGATTCAGACGTAGATTTAATCAAATCTAAAAAAGTTGCTATTTTTGGATTTGGCAGTCAAGGACATGCTCACGCTTTAAATTTAAAAGACAGTGGTGTAAATAATGTTGTTGTTGCTTTGAGAGATGGTTCTCCTAGCAAAAAAAAAGCTGAGACCCAGGGACTTAAGGTAATGTCGCTTTCTGATGCAGCAGAGTGGGCCGATGTTCTGATGATTTTAACTCCTGATGAATTACAATCCCAGATTTACAAAAATCACATCGAGCAGAGAATGAGGGAAGGAACAAGTTTGGCTTTTGCTCATGGATTAAATATACATTTTAATCTTATTAAAGCCAGAAAAGATCTTGATGTTTTTATGATTGCACCAAAGGGACCCGGCCATCTAGTTAGAAACGAATACCGAAAAGGTGGTGGTGTTCCTTGTTTGATGGCAATTCATCAAGACAGCTCAGGCAAAGCTAAAGATTTAGCACTTTCTTACGCATGTGCAATTGGAGGAGGAAAGTCTGGTATAATTGAAACCACTTTCAAAGACGAATGTGAAACAGATTTATTTGGTGAACAAAGTGTATTGTGCGGAGGATTAGTTGAATTAATTAAAAATGGTTATGAAACTTTGGTCGAAGCAGGCTATCCAGCTGAAATGGCATATTTTGAATGCTTACATGAAGTGAAATTAATTGTGGATTTAATTTATGAAGGTGGAATTGCAAACATGAATTATTCCATTTCTAATACAGCTGAATATGGTGAATATATTTCAGGTAAAAAAATTATAGATTCAAAAACCAAAGAAAGAATGAAAGAAATTTTGAAAAATATTCAATCTGGAAAGTTTGCTAAACAGTGGATGGAAGAAAATAAAAATGGCCAAAAACACTTTCTTAAAATGAGAAAAGAACTTGCAGAACATCCAATAGAAAAAGTTGGGAAAAAACTTAGAGACCTCATGCCCTGGATTGGCGAAAACAAATTAGTTGATAAGAAAAAAAATTAGTAAAATTAGTTAACTTTTTGTAAAGAAAAAAATCTTTTGCATAAATCTCTCTTAGGTTGTACATTGTTAACTAATTAAATACCTAATTTTAGAGGATAATGTCCGAAGATAAAAACAGAGTCTATATATTTGATACGACCATGCGAGATGGCGAACAATCACCTGGTGCGTCAATGAGTCTCGAAGAGAAAATTCAAATTTCCAGAGTTTTTGATGAATTAGGTATTGATATAATTGAAGCAGGTTTTCCTATTGCTTCACCAGGTGATTTTGAGGCAGTTACTGAAGTTAGTAAAATTTTGAAAAAATCAATTCCTTGTGGATTATCCAGGCATATAAAAAAAGATATTGATGCATGCAAAGAAGCCTTAAAATTAGCTGAGAGATTTAGAATCCATACTTTTATTTCAACTAGTCCACTTCATATGAAACATAAATTAAACAAATCACCAGAGGAAGTTATTGATGCAATTAAAGAACATGTGACTTACGCAAGAAAATTTACCAATGATGTAGAATGGTCATGTGAAGATGGAACAAGAACAGATATGGATTTTATGTGCAAGACTGTTGAGCTTGCGATTAAATGTGGGGCAAAAACAATCAATATACCTGATACAGTTGGATATTCTGTTCCTTCGGAATTTAAAAAAATAATTGAGACTCTTATTAATAAGGTGCCAAACATAGATAAAGCTATTTTATCAGTACATTGTCACAATGATTTGGGTTTAGGGGTAGCTAATTCATTAGCGGGTGTTACAGCAGGAGCTAGACAAGTTGAATGTACAATTAATGGAATCGGAGAAAGAGCAGGAAATGCTGCGCTTGAGGAAATTGTAATGGCGATGAAAACTCGAAATGATTTAATGCCATTTAAAAATGGAATAAATACAAAATTATTGAGCAAGGCTTCAAAAGTTATTTCAAATGCCACAGGTTTTCCTGTTCAATTTAACAAAGCTATTGTTGGAAAAAATGCTTTCGCTCATGAAGCGGGAATTCATCAAGATGGTATGATTAAAAATAGGAGTACGTACGAAATTATGACACCAGAAAGTGTTGGCGTTAAACAAACTTCGTTGGTGATGGGAAAACATTCTGGAAGACATGCTTTCAAAGATAAATTAACGGATCTAGGTTATTCGGATATTACTGACGATATAATTCAAATTGCTTTTGGTAAATTCAAAGTCCTTGCTGACAAAAAGAAACATGTTTATGATGAAGATATCGCTGCTTTGGTAGATGATAGTTTAATTAAAGAAGACAACGTTATCAATCTAAAATCTCTTAAAGTATTTGCTGGAACTGGTGAACCACAAAGAGCTGAAATGACATTAGAAGTGTATGGAGAGATTAAAAAGGCTATTGAGACAGGTGATGGTCCGGTGGATGCTATTTTTAAATGTATAAAAAAATTATATCCTCACGAAGTAAAACTACAATTGTATCAAGTGCATGCTGTAACCGAAGGAACGGATGCTCAAGCCACAGTGAGCGTGAGGATTGAAGAAAAAGGCAAAACAACTGTTGGTCAAGCAGCTGACACAGATACTCTTGTTGCTTCAGCCAATGCTTATTTAAATGCGTTAAATAAGATGATTATCAAAAGAAAAAGAACTGCTCCAGAAGAATATGAGCGCGCAACAATGAAAGGAATATAATGCTAGGATTAGAAAAATTTAGTCAATTTTGGTCAACAGATATGGCTATTGATTTGGGAACGGCAAATACTTTGGTTTTTGTTAAAGGACAAGGTATTGTTCTTAATGAACCATCGGTAGTAGCCATAATCGAAGAATCGGGAAAAAAATCTGTACTTGCAGTCGGAGACGAAGCAAAAACAATGTTGGGAAGAACGCCTGGAAATATACAAGCGGTGAGACCTTTGAGGGATGGAGTCATAGCTGATTTCGTGGTGACTGAAGAAATGATTAAGCATTTTATAAAAAAAGTTCATAAAAAAAAAGCTTTTGCGAGTCCAAGAGTAGTAATTTGTGTACCAACTGGGTCAACTCCTGTTGAAAGAAAAGCAATTAAAGATTCAGCATTAGCAGCTGGAGCTAGAAAAGTTCACCTCATCGAAGAACCAATTGCGGCAGCGATTGGAGCAGGATTACCCGTTTCCGAAGCAACCGGATCTATGGTTGTTGATATTGGAGGTGGCACTACAGAAATTGCTGTTTTGTCATTGGGAGGTGTTGTTTACGCAGAATCAATGAGAATAGCGGGAGATGCTATGGATACAGGCATTATTAATTATATGAGAAAGCAATTTAATTTGTTAGTGGGTGAGGCAAGTGCAGAAAAAATTAAAAAAGAAATTGGCACAGCCATACCAACAAGTAACAATACTTACTTAATGAAAGGGAGAGATATAAGATCGGGCACCCCTAAAGAAATAGCATTAAAGGAGGAAGATACAGCAGAGGCATTAAGACCTGTTTTGAATCAAGTTCTAGCGGGGATCAAAAGTGCTCTAGAAAATACACCTCCAGAACTATCTGCGGATTTGGTCGATATGGGTTTAGTTCTTACTGGTGGAGGAGCGCTTCTTAAGAATATAGATAAACTTATTTCAAAAGAAACGGGGTTGCCTGTGCAAATTGCAGAAGATCCGATATCATGTGTTGTTCTTGGAACAGGTAAAGCGTTAGACGAAGAACAAACATTCTCTACATTGTTATCTGAATAATATTTGTAGATTATGAATTATGGAAACAAGTCGTGAAGATATTGGCATAGCAATTCGCTCAGCTTTTTTAAGTAAAGGAACGCAACAAAAATTTTCACTTCTAGCACTCATATTACTTTCGATTGTTCTATTGTTTGTCGAAACAATAGAGATTAAACCGCTTAATTATTTAAGGTCTTTTCTTAAAGACTCTATCTATCGGGGTTCCATTGCAGTTTCCTTACCATCAAAGGCTCTTAAATCAGTCATGTTTACCGTAGAAAACCATATGAATATTTATAAACAAAATATTGAGTTGAGAAAAAATAATGCTCTATTAAAAGAAAAAATTTACGATCCATCATTTTTGATTTTAGAAAATGAACAATTAAGAAAATTACTTGTCGATCAGGAAACATCTTCAAATAATATGATTAGTTCACGAGTAATGATTGATAAAAAAAGCCCATATCTTAATTCTTTTGTTATAAATGGTGGACGCAACAAAAAAATTAAAAATGGCATGATAGCGTTAGATGGAAAATATTTCGTTGGAAGAATAGTTGATGTTAATTTTTTCTCTTCTCGAGTTTTACTTATTACAGATTTGAATAGTAGAATTCCTGTTGTAATTGAACCAAAAGGATACCACGCGATCATGGCAGGTAATGGCACACCTAATCCTATTTTGGAATATTTACCAAAAAATCATAATATTAAAGCTGGGAACAAGGTTTTTACATCAGGGAAAGAGGGAATTTTTTCACCAGGCATTCCTATAGGAAAGATTAAAATGGTTAGTGAACAAATTTTCTTATCATTATTTTCAGACATAAATCAAATCACATTTATAAATATTAATTTAGAAAATATAAAAAAACAGAAAAAATAGTTCATGGCATCTTTATTTAAACGTATAAAATTGAAACTATTAAACTTAATACCATTATTTTTGCTTTTTTTTATTGCCCTAGATGGAAGCTCGGTAATTGATTTCAAATTTTTTTCCATAAACATTCATTTCATCTTGGTCTATTTTTGGGTTTTAAAACAACCACGAACTTTAGGATACGGCTACATTTTTATTTCGGGCATAATTACTGATGTTGTGTTCGGACTTCCAATAGGAGTAAGCGCTTTAACATTACTGATCATTGCTGCTATAGCTACCTATGTAAGACTTGTCAGTGTAAATATATCGCTTGTTACCGATTGGATAAGTTTTATTCCAGCTTTAATAATAGCAAACCTTATATATTTTATTTCACTATTTTTTCTTAACTATTCTGTAGATTACTTATATCTATTAAAAAATTCTGTGTTTACATTTATTTCTTATCCGGTTTTATGGTTATTTTTTAATGCCTTAATATCCCTAGGCATGGGGAAATTGCATGCTTAGAGATTTTAAACCAAGAGAAAGTAAATCAAAACTGATTAACAGAAGAATGTTTATGTTAACGACGGCTAAATTGGCTATTTTTTTTGTAGTCATTGCTCGTCTGTTTTATCTGCAAATTTCTGAAAACATAAAATATAGATCTTTGTCAGAGAGGAATCGACTAAGAGAATGGAAACTTCCACCCCAAAGAGGAGTTATAGAAGATTTTTTCGGTAATAAAATTGCAAGTAACACTCGCGTTTTTCAATTACATATGATGCCAGAGAATGTCCCCAATATTGAGATATTATTTTTTAGACTGTCAAAATTAATTAATTTTGATAAGCGAGATAGAATTCGCCTGTTAAAAAAAATAAAAAACAGAAAACCTTGGGAACCCATTGTAATTTCAGATAATTTGACATGGTCGGAATTTTCAAAATTGAATATTTTTTTACATGAGATCGAGGGTATAGAACCAGTAGTTGGTGTAGCTAGAAATTATCCTAAAAACGGATCATTTTCTCACCTAATAGGATATGTTTCGGATGTGAGTCAGGTCGATTTAGAAAATAGTAAATTTTTGAGAAGTATTCATGTTCCGGGATTAAAGACTGGTAAAATTGGCCTAGAAAAATCCTTAAATGATTCAATTGTTGGAAAACCAGGGTTTCAAAGATACGAGGTTAACGCTCATGGGAAAAGAATTAAGGAAGTTAAGTTTATTGAAGGAACCGCAGGACAGAACTTTAAAATAACCATTGATTCCGAAGTGCAAGATTTAACAACCAAATTGTTAATTGGTAAAAGTGGATCAATTTGTGTAATGGATATTTATACAGGAGATATTGTTGCTATGGTATCTAGTCCAACATTTGATGCAAATAAATTCGTGCATGGAATAAGTAATTTGGAGTGGAAAAAATTAACAAGCGATACAAACAAACCTTTAATCAATAAAGCTATTGCTGGAGTTTATCCCCCCGGATCAACTATAAAACCTATCGTGGCACTATCTGCACTAGAAAACGATGTAATAAGCCCTAATCTGACTGTCCAATGCAGAGGAGAGATAGAACTTTACGGTCATAAGTATCATTGTTGGAAAGAAAAGGGTCACAAATTCATAAAGTTGAGGGAAGCCATTAAACAGTCTTGTGATATTTATTTTTACGAAGTTGCAAAAAGATTAGGAGTTAACAGGTTGGCTGCTACAGCTAAAAAATTTGGATTAGGAGAAAAAGCTTTAGATGTTTTAAATGAAGAACGATTGGGACTTGTTCCAACCACCAAATGGAAATTAGATAATATAGGAAGAGGCTGGGTAATTGGAGAAACTATGCTTGCAGGTATTGGTCAGGGTTTTTTTCAATCTACTCCTATACAGCTATGTCTTATGATGGCTCGGCTATCTAATGGAGGTTATAAAGTTATGCCTAGAATTATCCATGATGCTTATACATTGGAACCAATTATTGCAACATGGGGAAAGAAATTTTCAAAAAAACATAACGAAATAGATTCAAATACCGAACCAAGTTCCGATGATTTTACTAATAACAATTTACAGAAATTATATCGCAATCCTGAGAATATCAAATTTGTTCTAGATGCTTTGTACGGAGCAACAAATGAACCAATGGGAACTTCTTATGGATCAAGATATATCGAAAATAAATACATGTTTGCCGGAAAAACTGGCACATCCCAAATAAGAACTATCACTCAAGAAGAAAGAGAGCTTAAATTAAAAAATAAAGATTTGCCTTACGAGAAAAGGGACCATGCTCTTTTTGTAGCTTTTGCACCTTACAAGCAACCAAGGTATGCGCTTAGTATAGTGATTGAGCATGGAGGGACGGGTAGCTCAGGTGCTGCTCCAATTGCAAAAAAATTAATAAAAAAAGTAATTGATAGACATAAATTTAGAAAAGAACATCAAGAGGATCTGTATCAAGAGATTTAGATAATGGAAGGTAAATATTTTTATAATCGTAACTTAGATTTTAAAGAAAAATTTCTCTCACTAGATTTTATTTTAATTTCTCTCATTTTATTATTAGGAATTATAAGTTTTTTTGCAATTTATTCTACAGAAAAGGGTAATTTCGACTATTTTACAGAAAATCATATTTATAGATTTTTTACTTTCTTTGTAGTTTTTATCGTTATTTCTTTTATCGATGTTCGTTTCTGGTATAAATCTGCTTATATAATTTACTTTTTAGCTTTGGTATTGTTGTTTGGAGTTGAATTTTTTGGCGTCTCTGCCTCAGGTTCAAAACGTTGGATTGACTTAATTGCATTCAATCTTCAGCCTTCCGAGCTTATGAAAGTTGCCATAATTATTTTTTTGGCAAGGTATTACAATAAAATTCCATTCCATTCCGTGAATCAATTGAAGTTTTTGCTGCAGCCTATATTTGCCATAATTATTCCCGTTGCGCTGGTAATTGCTCAGCCGGATTTAGGTACAGCTATACTTATTGCAACAGGAGGTCTTGCTGTCATTTGGTTAGCTGGATTAAGAATAAAATATTTTTTTTATTCATTTATAACTTTTGTTTGTGCTATTCCATTTGTGATAGCACTTTTAAAACCTTATCAAAAGATTAGAATTCTGACATTTTTAAATCCAGAAAGAGATCCTCTTGGAGCGGGATATCAACTTATCCAATCCAAAATTGCAATAGGTTCTGGGGGACTTTGGGGAAAGGGTTATTTAAATGGAAGTCAAAATTATTTGGACTATCTACCAGAAATACATACTGATTTTATATTTACCCTATATTCGGAGGAGTTTGGCTTTATAGGTTCTGTTTTATTGCTATTGATTTATGCTTTAATTATTCAAAGGGTTATTGCTATAGGTAGAGTAGCAAGTAATAGCTTTGCAAAACTGTACTGTTACGGGTTTGCGTCTGCTTTTTTTATTTATGTTGTAGTAAATATGGCAATGGTTTTAGGATTACTCCCAATCGTTGGTGCACCTCTGCCAATCATGTCTTATGGGGGTTCTGTAATGCTTTCCATGATGTTAGGTTTGGGAATTGTTATGAGCTCAAAGATTTATGGACAGGAAAGTTCAATTTCCTAGATACGAGGTATGATTTCTGTCTAAACAACCTATGATTGTATTTTTCATACCAAGTATTTTTTTTTTGATTGTTAAATATTATTTGTTTGTGATTAAATAAGATTTATGTTTAGGAAACTAAAAGCATCTAAAACAGAAACTCTTAATCATAGCGGCAGATCATATGTGGGAGAGTCGCTACAATTAGAGGGGGATTTGAGAACCGCGGGGAACATAGATGTTGCGGGGCTAATTAATGGAAATGTTTTTGTTTCAGAAATAACTATAAGTGAGACAGGATCGATTATAGGTGCCCTAGAAGCTACCACTGCAGAAATTAATGGACATATCAAGGGGAAAATAACAGCAGATGCGATTGTCATTGGAAAAAGTGCGATAATAAAAGGTGATATTTTTTTCCGCAAAACATTAAAAACAGAAGAGGGTGCCGATATCGATGGTTATATTAAAAGAGCTAGTATCGGAAAAACTGATACTGAGGAAGACATCGCGGTAGAAGAAATTGTTGAAAGAACTGAGCGCAAAAAACCAAAGATTGTTCCTGTTCCACGACACAAAGAGGCTGTATAAATTGTCTCTCCATTTTTAAGTATCATTTAATACAATAATATATAATTAGAAGTATGATGATCGAAGGAGTAAAGTCCAAGTCTTCAGTTGGGATTGTTGGAGCTGGCATACAGGGTGTTTGTATTTCTCTTTGCCTTATCAAAAAAGGTTTCAAGGTAACGCTCATAGATAGAGATGAACCTGGAGAAGTTTCCGCTTCCTATGGAAATGCCGGACATTTTTCTCCTTATGCTTCTGTACCAATTAATAGACCCGATATCTTAACTGATGTACCGTCAATGTTATTCAGTTCTGGGGGTCCTTTGGCTTTGAGATGGAATTACATACCCAAAATGATTCCATGGTTTGTAAAATTTATAAAAAATTGCAGTAGAAAGAATATGATGCATACGGCTAGATATATGCATCAAATATTAGATTTAGCATTGCCAGCTTATGATGAACTTTTTCAAGAGATTGATATTTCTGGATTGGTCGAAAATAAAGGCATAATTTATTTTTGGACTAGCAAAGATTTAAAAAGTAGAGAATTAGAAATTAATATAAGAAATGAACTGGGAGTGAAACAACAACTATTAACACCACATGAAATTCATGATCTTGAACCACACATTAAAAAAATTTACCACGGTGGTGTTTTATATTCCGATGCGAGACATGCTAGAAATCCTAAAAAGATTTTATTGAGGTTATTTGATTTTTTTTTAAAAATAGGAGGTCAATTTGAAAAACAAAATGTTCAAAAAATTGATTTTTCATCTGATAACAAACCGATAATAAAAACAGATTCAAAATCTTATTCTTTTGATAAAGCTGTTATTGCATGTGGTGCATTTTCAAAAAAATTTACAGATCAAGTTGGCGAGAAAATTCCATTAGATACCGAAAGAGGTTATCACGTTCATTTTAAAGGATATGATCATTTGCTATCAAGGCCAGTAATATTTTTAAATAGAGCTTTTGGGATAACTCCCATGGAACAAGGATTGAGAGTTGTGGGAACTGTAGAATTTGGTGGCCTAGAAAACCCGGCAAGCAAAAAGAGAATTCTAAACCTGGTGAATAATGCTAAATATTTGTTTCCAGAGCTAAACGAATACCAAGATGAATGGCTTGGTTTTAGGCCAACTTTACCGGATTTTTTACCTGTAATAGGATCCTCAAAAAATCACAAAAATTTATTTTATTCTTTCGGACATCATCACCTTGGATGGACCTTAGGAGCAATTTCAGGAAAAATTGTTGCAGGATTGATTGCAGGAGAAAATACCAATTTAGATTTATCACCTTATAGTTCACTTAGGTTTAGTTAGGAGCAATTTTGTTATCAAAAGAGAAAACAGCCTATATTTTCCTTATACTTACGACTTTATTTTGGTCGGGTAATTTTATTGTTGGAAAAGCGGCAAGTTTATTTGAAATTCCACCTTTTACTTTAAATTTTTACAGATGGTTATTTGCTTGGTTAATATTGGCTCCATTTACGCTTAAAGAAATATTAAAGAAAAAAAATTATATATTAGAGAATATAAAATTGATCTTAATCTTAGGAATAACAAGTATTACTATATTTAATTCAATTGTTTACTACTCATTGAATTTTACCCAGGTAATTAGCGGTGTTTTAATGATTTCAACTATTCCTGTAATGATAATTTTTTTTTGTTGGATATTTAAAATTGAAAAAACAAACATTTATCAAATAACAGGTGTAATTTTTTCGTTACTGGGTGTTGTTGTAATAATTACAAAGGCTGACTTGAAGATAATATTAAATTTAAATTTTAATAAAGGCGATTTATGGATGGCTGTTGCTATGTTCTCTTGGGCAATTTATTCAGCCTTGTTAAGAAAAAAAAATTTTAAGTTATCACAATTGTCTCTTTTACAAATGATCATTTCAGCGGGTCTAATCATACTTTTGCCGGCTTACTTAATAGAGTTTGCTATGGGTTATAGAGTAAATATCCATCTACCCTTTATATTGACACTGACCTACGTTGTGTTTTTTCCAGGATTGGCCTCTTTCACTTTGTGGATTAAGGGAATCTCTATAATAGGCTCAAACAGATCGGGGATATTTTTACACCTGATGCCAATTTTTAGTACAATATTGGCCATTTTAATATTCAATGAAAAGTTTATGGCTTATCATTTAATTGGAGCTATATTTATTGTTATGGGGATAGCTTTATCTTCTAAGAAAACTAAACATGGTTAAGGATTTAACAGAAGATCAAAAATATATCTTATTAAAGGAAGGAACGGAACCAGCGGGAACCAGTCCCTTGAACGATGAACAAAGAATAGGAGACTATTACTGCGTTGGATGTGACACCAAACTTTTCGAATCTAAAAAAAAATACGATAGTGGAAGTGGATGGCCATCTTTTTTTGAGGCACTACCAAATGTATTTGAAACTAAAATTGATAATTCAACTGGTTTACTCAGAACAGAATATCACTGCAAAAAATGCAGAGGACATCATGGCCACATTTTTGATGATGGACCTAAACCAACTGGAAAAAGATATTGTAATAACGGAACCTGTTTGATATTTAAGCCGAAAGTTTAATTTCTAACAATTCGTCTAATTTTCCTTTTCGTTCTAAAGTTTCGAGTTCAAGGTTTCCACCAACGTGATAATCTCCAATGAATATTTGAGGTATTTTTTTTGCACCATTTGATTTTTTAAGCATTTCATCTCTTTTTGTTGAATCTTCAGCTACATTATATTCTATAAAATTAATATTTTTTCTGTTCAAAAGTGCTTTTGCTCGGTCGCAATGAACACAAAGTGAACCTGTATAAATTACTACTTTTTTCATTATTCTTATTATATGGTAGCTAAACCATATGTTACCAATAGATTATTTTTTATTTTTACAAATAGTTTTTTTTCTATGCATAACCCCAGGAACACCTCGGGTGGTTATAGTGACATATGCTATTAATTACGGACTTAGAAGATCAACCATCACCGCTCTCGGAGATATTTCAGCAAACACAATACAGATGATTTTTATTGCCTTTGGAATTGGAGCAATAATTGCTGCACATCCAGAAATACTCGTCTATGCTAAATGGGTAGCGGTATTTTATTTATTATATTTAGCTTATGATTTAAAAAAATCTTCTAAAAATTTTAGTTTTGAAAAGAATTTATCTTCAAAAAGTAACCTTTCATTGTACAGAGATGGTTTTATGGTTGCCTTTTTTAGTCCAAAGGCATGGGCCTTTTTTGGAGCAATGTTTCCTCAATTTTTAAGTCTAGATGGTAACTTTAAAATTCAATTACTTATTTTAATTATTTCTTATGTTACGATAGACTTTACAACACTCGTTCTTTATGGCTTTGTGGCGAAAAAAATTGTAAATTGGCTTAAAGCGAACCCAAAGACTATAAATACAATCTCAGCGTGTGCTTTGGTAATTATCGCCATCATTTTTGCATCGTCCTCTTTTTAGCAATCTAATTTATATCAGAAATAATGACGAATTATATCTGGATGTATTTTGTGTAGTTGTTATTTTATTGAAAAAATTGTCTAATAACGAACAATTAATAATTAATTATTAAAAGGGAGAAAGTAATGTCGAGAATGTATAAATTTTCATTAGTTTTTCTATCAGCGCTAGCGCTTTTATTAGGTAGTATTTCAACTTCATTTTCAAAAGTCGAGGGAGATACTATAATCTTAGGAGCTGCGGTTTCTCTAACTGGAAAATATTCCACAAACGGCAAACATACAAAAAATGGATATGAGCTTGCTGTTAAAAGAATAAATAGTAGAGCAGCGAAAGTTAAAGTTGGTGGAAAGGATTATAAATTTAAAATAATTTATTACGACGATGAGTCCAACGCAGGTCGTGCAGCTCAACTTGCAGAAAAACTTATCAAGCAAGACGGAGTTAAGTATATGCTTGGGCCTTACAGTTCAGGTTTGACAAAGGCTATTGCACCAGTCACAGAGGAAAATAAAATTCCTATGGTTGAGGCAAATGGCGCTTCAAGATCATTGTTTACTAAAGGATACAAATATTTGTTCGCAGTCTTATCTGCAGCAAATCAATATCTAGAAGTTGCGATCGATCTTGCTGTTGAAAAAAATGGTGGCAAGCCAGTTAATATCGCTATGGCATTTGAACAAGATGCATTCTCACAAGACGTGAGATTGGGCATTGTTGATGCAGCGAAAAGAACAGGATCAAAAATTATCATAGATGACAAGTTACCTAAAGAATTGAACGATATGGCAGCAACCTTGGCCAAAGTTAAAGCAACGAAGCCTGATGTGCTTGTCGTTTCTGGTCATTCTAAAGGAGCGTTAACTGCTATAAGACAAATTTCAGAAATGAAAGTTGATGTTCCAATGTTAGCGATGACGCATTGCGATGCTTCTAAACTGGCTAAGCAACACGGCGAAAAGTCAGAGTACGCATTGTGTGCAGCACAATGGCACAAGACTTTGAGCTACAGAGATAAATACTTTGGTAGTGGAAAGAAATTTGATAAAGATTTCACCGCTGAATATGGTTATGCACCTCCATACCAAGCAGCAGAATCTGCAGCGGCACTTTTAGTATGGAAAGATGCTTTTGAAAGAGCTAATTCTTTTGATACAGAAAAAGTTAGAGATGCTTTAGCAGCAACTGACATGCAAACCTTTTATGGAAACATAAAATTTAGTGATGCAGGTCAAAACATTGCTAAACCAATGGTACTCTTTCAGGTAATATGTGACGGAGATAAGTGTGAAAATAAAGTAGTTGCACCAACGAAATGGGCATCTGCTGAGTTGATTCATCCAGCTCCTGCGTGGTCTGAAAGATAAAAATTGAATTATCAATGCCCCCTAGATTGTAGGGGGCATTTTTTTTATACTCGCCTTTATGGATTTATTAATCTTTAAAGCCCCAATATTAATGGTCCAAGCTTCAATGGACGGAATCCTACTAGGAGTTCTTTTTGCTTTGATTGCATACGGAATGGCTTTGCAATGGGGAGTGATGAATATAATTAACATTGCCCAGGGAGAATTAGTAATTATGGGTGGTTATATTGCGTATTTTATGTACACGGCCGGAATTCATCCTGCACTTGGAATAATTGTCTCTCCCATTATCATGTATTTTGTTGGTTGGTTTCTTTATAAAACTGTAATTTATAAAGTGGTTGATAGAGATTTGTTCATTTCGATTTTGGCAACTTTTGGCATCAGTATTTTGACACAACAGTTAATGAATTTTGTTTTTGGAGCAGATGTAGTTGTTGCCCAATCAAATTTTGGTACCACAATGCTTTTTGACAACTCGGTTACCTTGCCAAATGCAAAAATCTTTTCAGCATTAGTCAGTATTATTTTTGCTATAGCCTTAGTGATGTATATGAAAAAATCTAGATTAGGTCGCGCTATCAGGGCGACAGCACAAAATTCAAGAGCAGCAAAAATTTTAGGTGTAGACACAGAAAAAGTATATGCGGCAACTTTTGGTATTAATGCAGCTTTATGTGGAGTTGCAGGTTCGCTGATTGCGATTACCTTTACTTTGCATCCTTATGTCGGATTACCTTACACCGTCAGATCTTTCATGATCGTAATTGTAGCGGGTTTAGGAAATTTGCCAGGTGTTGCTTTATCTGGAATGGGGTTAGGCGTTTTCGAGGAATTTGCAGATTATATTCTTGGCACAGAGTTTAGAATTGGATCAGTATTCATGCTGCTAGTTTTTATTTTAGTTTACAGAAGATTTAAATTATCAAGAAAAAGAGAGTATTTAAAATGAAAGGTAACAAACTTATTATTTATGGTCTATTATTGGCTTTCGGGTTAGCTGCACCTTTTATATTTCCTGCATATAAGCTTCAAATTTCTTTTATGTGGATATTAGTAATATTAGCTCTGACCTGGGACGTTCAGGGTGGCCAAATGGGATATAACAGCTTTGGTAACATTCTTTTTTTTGGAATAGGGATGTATATCTGCGCTGGTATTCAAATAGGAATGTTCTTTCCTCTTGCTGAATGGACTTCAAGCGGGGGCGAAAAAACTTTTTTACACACTCCTTCCCAATATTTTCAAGGTTTTTTTGTTGGTTTAGTTTTAGCTGGCATTGTTCCAGCGATTGTTGCTGCGTTAATCGGGTATGGCATTTTAGGATTAAGAGGCCATTATTTTGCAATTTGTACATTAGGTTTAGGTATTGCGGCAGGTGAAATTGCTGGAGGTATAGAATTAATAGGCGCAGGACAAGGAATGACCGCCCCTCCATGGCCGAAAGGAATTGGCGATACAGAACTTAGATCGGAATTTTTTTACTTTCTATGTTTTATATTGATGGTTGTTACATTCATATTTTTAAAGTGGGCTTATCAAACAAGATTTGGATTAATTCTAAATGCAATTAGAGACAATGAGGACAAAGCGGAAGCGATGGGTATTTATACTATGAGATATAAAATTATTGGTTGGATTGTTTCAGCTTTTTTTCTTGGTATTGCTGGAGGCTTAATGGGAAATATGGTCGGATACATTGAGCCGACGGAGATTGCTTTTGCTGGAGCAACTTATGGGGTGTTTATGGTTTTAATGGCCATTCTTGGAGGGAAAGGAACACTTTGGGGACCAGTGATTGGAGCCGTTGCTTTCCATATATTCAAAGAGGGATTTTGGACATTCTTTTTAGGTTGGCAATATGTTGCTCTTGGAGCGCTCATAGTAGTTATTGTAGTTTTTTTCCCTGAAGGAATTATGGGTTGGCTTCGAGAAAAATATCCAGAAAAATTTGGCGAAATCGTTGATGAGGCTGACAGAAAAGCACAGGTAGAATTAAAATAATAATGAGTACTATACTAGAAGTTAATCAGGTTTATAAATATTTTGGCGGCGTTAAAGCCAATGAAGATATTTCCTTAACTGTTGAACAGGGAAGTATAGTTGGTTTAATTGGTCCAAACGGGTCTGGAAAAACGACTTTGTTTAATTCTATTGTTGGAACCCATCCGATAGATAAAGGAAATATAAAATTTAATGATATCGAGGTTTCTCAGCTTCCAGTCCCTACTGTAGCAAAATTAGGACTATTAAGAACATTCCAACAAACAAGGATATATGGAAAATTAAACTGTATTCAAAATATGCTAATTAGTTCTAAACCAGAAAAAGATACTATTTTTAATATTTTTTCAAAAATACCAGAAGATTTAACAACGAAGGCGGAAAATTTATTACAATTTGTAGGCTTACATCAGAAGAGAAAACTTAGAGCTGGAGACTTATCATTCGGTCAGCAGAAGCTCCTAGAATTGGCAATGGCATTAATGAATGAACCGAAAATGTTACTTCTTGATGAACCCACCGCTGGAATCAATCCGACCTTGATTAATGGAATTATCGATCGATTGATAAAAGTAAATAAAGAATTTGGTATTACGCTGTTAGTCATTGAGCACAATATGAGAGTAATAATGAGCTTGGCCCAAAGAATATTTTGCCTGGCTCATGGTCAAATGCTTGCAGAAGGCACACCAGGACAAATTAAAAATGATAAGCGAGTTATAGACGCTTATTTAGGAGCACAATAAATGACATCAGATCAATATTCAGTTTTAGGCAAAGCACCTGGTCCAGAAGAGTTAAAAAAACTTTCTTCAAAGGATGTACATTTAGTAATAAAAAAATTAAGCGCCGGATATGGAAAGATGGAAATTTTGCACGATTTTGATTTATTTGTCAGTAAGGCGCAATCATTGTGCTTAATTGGACCTAATGGAGCTGGCAAATCTACAATTCTTCATTCGATTTATGGTTTTACTAATATTTTCTCAGGACATATAGAAATAGATGGAAAAGAAATCACTAAATTAACTCCAGCGGAAAAATTAAAGTCAGTTGGAATTGCCTATATTCTTCAAGATAATTCAGTTTTTCCTGATATGACTGTTGAAGAGAATTTGCTTATGGGCGGATACATTAAGGATAAAACAGATGAATCTTATCAGGAAGCAGAAAAAATTTTGGAAAAATATGAAAGGCTGAGAAAGAGAAGAAATCAACCCGCAAAAGTATTATCCGGTGGAGAGAGACGTTTACTTGAAATTTCAAGGGCTTTAGTAATGAAACCAACCGTACTTCTGGTTGATGAACCTTCAATTGGTTTAGAGCCAAGATATATAGATATGGTTTTTGAAATTTTGGACGATCTTCAAAATAACGAAAAAAAAACAATTATACTTGTTGAGCAGAATGCCAAAAAAGGTTTAGAATTTGCTGACATAGGATATGTATTAGTATCAGGCCAGACGGCAATTGCTGGAAGAGGCGATGATCTTTTAAATAATCCTGATGTTGGAAGATTATTCCTTGGCGGATAATGGTTAATTCTAAATATTTTTTTAAGGGATTTAAATTAATTAAAAGTCTAGATAGCCCAGCATTAGCGTTGGGTGCAAGTTTTATTGCAATTGGGGCTCTACTAAAAAATATTGGTTTTAATCTTGAGCAGAGTATTTTTTCAACTTTTTTAACGTATGCATTACCTGGCTCATTGGTCATGGCAGAGTCTTTTCTGGTAGGCGCATCTTTAATTAATATATTTTTAGCCGTTTGGTTAGTGAATACGCGTTTATATCCAATGACCGTTTCCTTAATGCCGCTTTTGTTACACAAAAGCCAGCCTAGATGGAAATATTACTTATCTTGCCATTTTATAGCGGTTTCCGCTTGGCTGATTATGAAAGGCAATTATCAATCAATAGGAAAAAAACATCGCATAGATTTTTGGATAGGGATCGGAACCGGTACATGGTTGATAGCAATAGTGTCAACCATTATTGGTTTTCTAGCTTCAGATTATTTAAATAAAGACATGATGATTGGTTTAGCCATTGTTAATCCAGTTTATTTCACGTGCATGATGGTGGGTGAAATGAAAAATTTACAAATAAATTTATCAATAATTTTAGGTGCAATTTTAGGCCCAGCATTTTTTTTTATATCGCCTGAATGGTCAATATTATATGGTGGAGTTTTAGCTGGGACCGTTGCTTATTTTATCGGAGAATTAAAATGAGTGAAATATCTAGCAATATTATTTTAGTTATTTTGGTTACTTCATTTGCAACATATTTATCAAGATTTTTAGGAGTTGTAAGTTCAGAGAAAATAAAAGAAACATCTAAAATTTTTAAATGGTTTAATTGTATTGCTTACTCTGTATTAGCTGCTCTGATTGCTAGAATGATAGTTTTTCCCGCAGGAGAATTATCTGAGTCAGACATTTTTATTAGACTTTTCGTAGTTGTTGCATCTGTTGTAATGTTTTTATTTAATAAAAGAAATTTGGTTTATCCGACTGTTTTATCAGCTATACTTTTAGCGTTACTTAATAACTACTTATAAGATGATTGAAAAGTTTAGCGAGAATAGATCTTTAAAATTCTCTTTATTTAAGGGTAGTGCTTCTATATCCTTCATTTCATTATGAGATTGGGATTTATTGGAACTGGAAAAATTGCTTCATCCGTAATAACTGGAATTTGTACATCAAAAATTTCCTTTAAAAAAATTTTCATTTCTCCAAGAAACAGAAATATAGCTCAAAAATTAAAAAAAAGATTTAGAAAAGTTAACATTGCAAAAACCAACCAAGAAATTGTTGATAAATGTAATTGGGTTTTTTTAGCAGTAACACCAAAAGTTGGTGAGAAAATATTAGATAAATTAAATTTTAAATCTAACCAAAAGATTATTAGTTTTATTTCTACAATTAATTTGGCCAAATTAAAAAAAATTATTAAAAAAAAAGCGAAAATTGTTAGAGCTATACCATTACCGCCAATTTCATTAGGAAAAGGGCCGGTTCCTATTTGTCCACCGGACAAACAGATAAAAAACTTTTTTAATAAAATTGGTACTACGGTTGAGATTCGTGACGAAAGATCATCAAAAAATTTCTGGGCAACTTCAGGAATGATGGCACCTTTTTACGAGATATTAAAGGTTTTAGCTGATTGGTTGGTTAAAAAAGGAATTAAAAGAAATGAAGCTCAAAAATATATTACTTCATTGTTTGTTGCTTTATCTGAAGACTCCGTAATAAATTCAAAAAAGCATTTAAAATATTTAGTATCCGAATCCCAAACTCCTGGCGGACTTAACGAACAAGGTGTAAAGGAACTTAGAAAGTCTGGTTTTTATAAATCTCTAGAAAAATCTTTAAACAGTATTTTAAAAAGATTAAATAAAAAATAATTTTTATGGAGCAAGATTTAAATATTTTGCAGGTTAATAATCTTTCCAAATATTTTGGAGGTCTAGCTGCTGTATCAGATTGTTCTTTAAAAGTTAAAAAAGGATCTATTACAGGAATAATTGGCCCTAATGGTTCTGGAAAAACAACGCTCTTTAATTTAATTGCTGGCAATTTAAAACCAAATAAAGGAAGTGTTTATTTTGATAATGAGGATATTACTGGCATTCCTTCTTATGAATTATTTTCAAAAGGGATACTTAGGACTTTTCAAATTGCTCACGAATTTACTAATCTTACTGTTTTGGAAAATTTAATGATGGTTCCAGGCGGTCAATCAGGCGAACTATTAGTTAACGCTTTGTTTAAACCTAGATTGGTTAATGAAGAAGAAAAAAAAATTAAACAAAGAGCTCTAGAAGTAATTAAATTTTTAAATCTTACACATTTAGAAAAAGAATTAGCAGGGAATTTGTCTGGTGGACAAAAAAAATTACTAGAACTTGGTAGAACTATGATGGTTGATGCAAAAATAGTTTTACTAGATGAAGTTGGAGCTGGGGTTAACAGAACATTATTAAAAGATATTGGAAGTGCAATTTTAAGACTGAATAAAGAAAAAGGTTATACTTTTTTTATGATTGAACATGATATGGATTTTATTAGTCGTTTATGTGATCCGGTAATTGTATTAGCAGAAGGATCAGTCTTATTTGAAGGAACTTCTAATGAAGTTAAAAAGAACGAGAGAGTTATTGAAAGTTATTTAGGCAGAGGATCAAAATTAAAGAATGGAAATTAATGGCATTTTTTGAAGGAATAAAAATGACAGGTGGCTATGGAAGCGGTCCGGATATAATTTCTTCTTGTTCAGTAAATGTTAATCAAGGTGAAATAGTTTCTATACTTGGTCCAAATGGAGCAGGAAAATCTACAGCCATGAAGGCCATGTTGGGTTTATTAAATCTTAAATCAGGTAAAGTTTTAATAGACGGCAAAGATATTTCACATTTAAGTCCACAAGACAGAGTTAAACAAGGAATAGCATTTGTTCCACAAACTAAGAACGTATTTGCCGGATTGAGCGTTGAAGAAAATCTAGAAATGGGTGCTTTTTTAAGAGATGAAAGTCTTCAAAAAATCATTAATAAAATTTATGAATTATTTCCTATTTTGAAAGAAAAAAAATCTCAGCTAGTTGGCGAGCTATCTGGCGGACAAAGACAACAGGTAGCATTGGGAAGAGCATTAATGATAAAGCCATCTGTTTTAATGCTTGATGAGCCTACAGCCGGAGTTTCACCAATTGTTATGGATGAGTTGTTTGATCATATTTTGAAAGTAAAAAAAACAAACGTTGCCATTTTAATGGTTGAGCAAAATGCAAAACAAGCACTAAGTATATCAGACAGAGGATATGTATTAGTTACAGGAGAGAACAGATACTCGGGAACAGGAAAAGAATTATTAAACGATCCAAGAGTAAGAAGTTCTTTTTTAGGAGGTTAATATGGATTTTATAAATGCAATAGTTTTGTTGTTAAATTATATATTTGTGCCAGCATTGTCATACGGTTCCCAACTAGCATTAGGAGCAATTTTTGTTTCATTAATTTATGGAATTTTGAGGTTCGCTTATTTTTCTGCTGGTGACCTAATGTCATTTGGTACCATGTTTACAATTTTATTTACTTGGTATTTTCAATCTATTGGAATTAGTTTAGGTGTACTTCCCACAGCATTATTAGCCATTCCTTTTGCAGTAATTATTTCAATTTTATTTACACTTGGTATGGATAAAGTTGTTTTTAGCTATTATCGAATAAAAAAAAGCCCACCCGTTATGCTTGCGATGGTGAGTATTGGGGTGATGTTCGTTACACAGGCAATTGTGAGAATAATTATAGGACCTTTTGATAGAAGATTTTTTGATGGTGAGAGATTTATATTAAAAGCAAACGAATTTAAGGAAATGACAGGCTTAAACGAAGGGCTGTCTATTAAATCAACTCAGGCATTAACTTTATTCGTTACAATTGTTGTCGTTTCAATTTTATTTTGGTTTTTAAATAAAACTAAAACTGGGAAAAGCATGAGAGCTTATTCAGATAATGAGGATTTAGCTTTATTGTCTGGTATTGACCCAAAAAAGGTTGTTATGATCACATGGGTCATAGCTGCAGTATTAGCAACAATTGGTGGAGCTTTATATGGTTTAGATAAAAGTTTTAAACCATTTACTTATTTTAATAATATGCTTCCAATCTTTGCAGCAGCAATTGTTGGAGGTATCGGAAATCCTTTTGGAGCTTTTTTGGGCGGATATGTTATTGCATTTTCAGAAATACTTTTAACATACGCCTACAGAAAATTTTTTGTTTATATTCTACCAGAAAGTATGGAACCCAATAGCTTGATACAGCTATTATCAACCGATTATAAATTTGCAGTTTCATTTTCAATTTTAGTTATTGTTTTATTATTTAGACCTTCGGGAATTTTCAAAGGAAAAGTAATATGAAACAGCACAAGGATGTAATTGTAGCTTATGCAATAATGTTGGGACTCATAATTTTGGTAGGTGTTTTGCAGTCTTGGAGCATAGCATTATCAATTTTATGTTTTTGTTTAATATCAGCGGTAATGACGATGGGGGCAAATATTCAATGGGGATATGCAGGATTAATAAATTTTGGAATCATGGGTTATACGGCGTTAGGAGGTCTT